>SAMEA104315424__coassemble_318_pt1 | contig 123598 bp, 112 predicted proteins | sample SAMEA104315424__metabat2_low_PE_027 | metagenome-assembled genome bin SAMEA104315424 (sample SAMEA104315424) | gut metagenome | biome: Monkey gut; feature: monkey-associated habitat; material: faeces | place: China | collected 2013
GAGCATAGCTGCATATTTGACAACAGCCGTATCCAACCAGCCGCAACGGCGGGGACGGCCTGTAACAGTACCAAATTCATGGCCTGTATTCCGCAGCGTATCACCAATTTCATTGATTTGTTCTGCCGGGAACGGGCCTGCACCTACACGAGTCGTATAAGCTTTTACAACGCCGACAATATTTTCCATGCGGCGGGGACCTACGCCGGAACCGGTGCATGCACCGCCAGCCGTCGGATTCGAGCTGGTGACAAACGGGTAGGTACCATGGTCGAGGTCAAGCATTGTTGCCTGTGCCCCTTCAAACAGAACTTTTTTGCCTTCTGTAACATATAAGTTGGCAGAATAATCTGTGTCTTTTACATATTGGCGAATCTGTTCTGCATATCCCAAATATTCTTTTAATACGGCATCATAGTCAAACCCTTCGCAGCCATAGTATTTTTCAAACAGACGGTTCTTCAAATCGATATTCATACGCAGTTTTTTGGCGAAAACATCTTTATTCATCAAATCACCAACGCGAATACCTACACGGTTTACTTTATCTGCATAGCAAGGACCAATACCATTTTTCGTGGTGCCGATTTTAGCATCGCCCTTTAATTTTTCATCTTCTTCATCAATACGAATATGATACGGCATAATAACATGCGCACGCGTAGAAATTTCCAATTTGCTGATCTGTACGCCTTTAGAGGTCATTCCGGCAATTTCCTGCAGTAAAACGGCAGGATTGACGACAACACCACTGCCAATGATGCAGGTTTTATCGGAGAACAAAATTCCAGACGGCAAAAGGCGCAGTGCAAATGCCTGATCATCGACAACAACTGTATGACCTGCGTTGTTGCCGCCTTGTGAGCGAACGACGACATCTGCTTTTTGTGCTAAATAATCTACAATCTTACCTTTACCTTCATCACCCCATTGGGTGCCTATTACCATTGCTGTAGCCATGTATTCAACATCCCTTCATGAACTTCCAAATTAACAAACATCTATATTATACACGAAAACGGTTTAAATTCCTATTCTAGGATGAAAAAATATAGCCAAAAATCATAAAAATATGCCTGCCCCTTCCTTTTATTATCATTTTATGTGTTTTCCCATATGATATCCCATACAATATATAGAATAATTACTTCTCTGTAATTGCATTAAATCACACATATGTGGCATGGCATCTACATGCCGTATGCTTTTTATTTCGGTTACAAAATAATTAGGGAAAAGGTTAGATTTTTATGCTGTTTTAAGCTATAATAGTAAGTAAAACTTTAAACCATTTTTAGTTACCAAGGAGAGATTATTCATGCTTTTTGATACATGTCATATTGGCGGCATTGATGCAGCCTGCCCAATTGTCCGTTCTGCTACGTTTGAGGGAATGGCTGATGAACACGGCTATCCTACAGAAAATCTAACGCAGGTCTATACACGCCTTGCAGATGGCGGCATTGGCATTATGATCACTGGAATGATGGCTGCCAGCTCTCTGGAACCGCGTCAGCACCGCCAAATTTGCATTGACAATGACAGTTGTATTGTACCGCTTGCAGAAATGATTCGCCACGTCCACGCGCATCACGGCAAGATTATTGCCCAAATCGTCGTCATGGGTTCATCTATTATGCTCCCGGAAGGTGCCAACCGCATCATTGTCAGCCCCAGCGGCGTAACAGAAAAATTAGGAAAAATCACGCAGGAATCCCATGCGCTGACTATAGAAGAAATTTCCCGGCTCGTCGATGACGTAGGCAAAGCAGCGGGCCGCGCCAAAAAAGCCGGCTTTGACGGCGTTCAATTTCACAGTGCCCACGGGTATTTGTCCAGTAAATTTTTATCTCCGTATTTCAACCGCCGCACAGACAACTATGGCGGTTCGTTAGAAAACCGTGCCCGCTTTCTCTTAGAATGCACAGCAGCCATGCGCCGTGAAACAGGAGCAGACTATCCGATCTGGGTCAAACTAAACTGCGGCGACTTTATGAAAGAAGGCAGCTTTACTTTTGAAGAAAGCCAGCAAGTCATGGGTTGGCTTGCACAGCAAAAAATCAACGCCATTGAAGTCAGCGGCGGCAATATGTCATCTCTGCCGCGCAAAGGCCCGATTCGAGCAATTCGCCGCACAAAAGAACCTATGTATTTTGCACGCTATGCCGCAGCTGCTGCCAGCCAGCTGCATACACAAGTAGACATTGGTGTAGTAGGAGGATTCCGTCAAGTACAGGAAATAGAATCCGTTCTTACCAATACTTCGCTGGCATTTGTATCCATGTGCCGTCCGCTGCTGCGTCAGCCGGATTTGCCAAACCGCTGGAAAAACGGCGACACAGAACCAGCAACATGCATTTCTTGTTCCCGTTGTTTTGGTGCTGAAGATGTTGACTGCATTTTTCATAAAAAAGATTAGCTGTTCATAAAGGATTTTTCCCTGTTGACCTAGAATTTTATTTATGTATATATTCTGTTCAAGAGAGTGTGGTGGAGTGGATGGGGATTATCATGCTCATAACAGTCATCTTGATTGTTATGATTACTATATTATGTCTTCCTGTATCATATAGCTGCATGGTGTATATTGGCTCGCCATTTCATATATCCGGCACACTTTGCTGGCTGGGGCGCGCATTTTCCTATACTTGGCAGTATACCTACGGCAAGCGGCCGCAAACAGAATGGTATGTCTTATGGAAAAAACAACCTACTGCGCCAACTTCTGCACACAATGCAGAAATGACCAAAGAGCAGCAGGAAGCCGTTGTACAGGAATTAAAAAAAGAAACCCATGCCGTGACCTACGATGAACTGCATGCAGCCAACACGGCTGCTGACAACGCAGAAAAAAAACAAAAGCATTTTTCTTGGAAATCGCTGGTTTGCACGGAAGATTTTGCACTTGCTTTTTTTACCTGGCTGCAGGACATCCTTTCTATTTCCCGTATTCGTACGTTGACGTTAACGGGTACATTGGGACTAACGGCGCCTCATAAAACAGGTATGCTCGCAGGTGCTTTATATGCAGTCATTCCCGCCAGCACAGACGGCCTGCATTTCAATTTTACATCGGAAGAATACGACTGTACGGTGCACGCAGCCGGGTATATCTGTCCGGCAGCAGTCGCTGCCTGCTCCATTACATTTCTGTTATCACGTCCAGTCCGCCATATCTTAGCACAGTGGCACACCGTAAGAAAGGGAGAACATCATGGATAATTCATACATCAAAAACAATTTGGAAACTATCTTCGAAAATTTTAAAGAAATGATAAAAGTAGAAACCGTAGTTGGTGAAGCAGTTCATATTGGTGATGCCATCCTGGTTCCTTTTGTAGATGTCACGTTTGGCTTTGGCTCCGGCGGCATACATGGTAAAACAGATACAGGCCGTCAAAGTGCCGGTGGCGGCGGCGGCGCAAAATTAGAACCATCTGCCATTTTAGTTATCAAAGGGGACAGAGTAGAAATGTTTTCTATCAAAAAAGATGGCTACCAGGCATCTGCATTTGAAAAATTAATTGCGATGGCTCCCGAAATCATTGAAAAAATGAAAAAAGATAAATATATATACATCAAAGATGAAGATGATAACCAAAATACAGCTGCTTCGTCCAAAGATTAAATCATATAGAAACTATTTATACGTGTTTGTTACAGTATAGTCACAATAGTTGTGATTTTCTGGTAAGTCTGATATAATACAACAAAGTAATAATTTTGAGTTTATCTCATACTCTCAGGAGGATTGTCATATGAAACTGAAAAAACAATTAGCTTCTCTCGCTGTTATCGGTATGATGAGCGTCGTTGCTGCTACTTCAGCATTTGCGTCTGGTGTAGGCTATGTAAATTTTGACACGCTCATTTCTTCTCACAAAGATTATCCTAAAGTAAGCGCACAAATGCAAGGTGCTTTCAAAAAAGCTGATGAAGAATTTACTAAAAAATCTGCAACATTAAAAACAGATCAGGAAAAACGTGAATTGGCAAAACAGCTGAATCAGCGTATTACGGATTTGGAAAATAAATTAGTCGTTCCTATGGAAAAAGATGTCGTACAGGCTGTAGAACAAGTCCGCAAAGACAAAGGCTATGACTGCATCGTTGTCCAAGGTTCCATTATTGCCGGCTATGAAAATGCCAAAGATGAAACGCAGGATGTTGTAAATGTCTTAAAAAAATAACCTATTGACGTTTTGTTCCCTAGACAAGATATACTTGTCTGGGGAATTTTTTTGTCCACAAATAAACTTGGTTATAATTTTCATTTATCTTGCTCTTTTGTATTGACATAATACCCTATACGGGTATATTATATTTATATACCCGTATAGGGTATTATAAGAAACGGCGCAAAGGAGGATATTGTTATGGAAGAAAAAAATACTTTTGATTGTTGTTGTTCAACAGGAAAATCCAAACACAGAGACAAAAACAGCAAAGAATACAAAAATCTAATTACGCGGTTAAATCGAATAGAAGGACAAATACGAGGAATCCGTAATATGGTTGAATCGGACAGATATTGTGTTGACATCTTAACGCAAGTCACGGCCGTACAATCTGCCCTCAATTCTTTCAATAAAATATTACTTTCTCAACACATAAAATCCTGTGTTGTTCATGACATCCGCGAAGGCAAGGACGATGTAGTCGATGAACTTGTCTGTACACTGCAAAAATTAATGAAGTAAAGGACTGATGACATGAAGCATGAAAAGTATCTGATAACAGGAATGAGTTGTTCTGCCTGCTCATCCCGCGTTGAAAAGGCTGTTTCCAAATTAGACGGCATACATAAAGCCAGTGTCAATTTGTTGACGAACAGCATGCAAGTGGAGTATGATGAAACCAAATTAGACAGCAAGGGCATTATCGAAGCAGTTGTACATGCCGGCTACGGTGCATCTCTTCCTGGAAAAAAGACTGCTGTGCAAACAGACGCAAATACAGCTGATACATCTTCACAGGAAATCAAATCGATGAGACATCGTCTCATATGGTCGATTATTTTTCTAATTCCGACCATGTATATTGCCATGCACCATATGTTTTTAGAATGGTTTGGCCTGCCTGTCCCTGAAGGATTTAAAGCCGTATTTCACGGCCCTGAAAATGCGATTACCTTTGCATTTTCTCAGTTTTTACTTATTCTTCCCATTATGTATCTAAACCGTAAGTATTATATTAATGGGTTTCGCAATCTTTTCCATGGAGCTCCCAATATGGACAGTTTAGTCGGCATGGGGTCGATGGCTTCCGCTGTTTTTGGTGCTTTTGCCATTTTCCGCATGGGATGGGGCATGGGACACGGCGATTGGGCGCTTGTAGAAACATACAGCACCAATCTGTATTTTGAGTCTGCCGGTATGATTGTTACGTTAATTACAGTCGGTAAATATTTGGAAACACGCGCTAAAGGAAAAACCAGCGCAGCGATTGAAAAACTGATCAAGCTGGCTCCCAAGCAGGCATCTGTACTGCGCAACGGAATCGAATCCGTTATTCCCATCGAGGAATTAGTCATTGGCGACGAAATTATTGTCCGGCCAGGTGAACGCATTCCTGCAGACGGCACGATTTGCCAAGGCACGACAAGCGTCGACGAATCTACTATTACAGGGGAAAGTATACCCGTAGAAAAACGTCCTGGTGATACAGTTACATCGGCAACGATAAATAAATCAGGCTCTATCCATTTTCTAGCCAAACGGGTAGGCGCCGATATGACAATCAATCAAATTATACGGCTCGTCGATGAAGCCAGTGCCAGCAAAGCACCTATTGCCAAACTGGCTGATACTGTTGCCGGAATTTTTGTCCCGGCTGTCATTACCATTGCCATTCTGGTAACTGCCGTTTGGTATTGTATTTTGGGTGCCGATTTAGAATTTGCGTTCTCTATCGGTATCTCTATACTCGTTATTTCCTGCCCGTGTGCCTTAGGTTTGGCTACACCGGTAGCTATTATGGTAGGGACGGGAAAAGGCGCCGAAAACGGCATTTTAATCAAATCAGGCGATGCACTGGAAACGGCACACGCCATCGATACAGTCGTCATGGATAAAACCGGCACGATCACAGAAGGAAAACCTCGCATTACTGATATAAAAACATATGCAGTAAAAGAAGACGAACTGCTTTCTTTGGCAGCCGGCATGGAGCAGGGGAGTGAACATCCCCTTGCAGAAGCAATCATCTCCTATGCCGAGGAACATCATATTGCTCCGACACCTGTCACGGATTTTAAAGCCTTGTTTGGCCGCGGCATTCAAGCATCTATAGGTGAAAAAACATATTATGCCGGCAATGAAGCACTCATGAAAGAAATTCAGGTCGACATTTCACCGTACCGTGCATGCTTGGATGCATTAGCTGACGAAGGAAAAACCCCCTTGATTTTTGCGGACAAAGAAAAAATTATCGGTATAATTGCAGCTGCCGATATGGAAAAAGCCAGCAGTGCTGCTGCCATTTCTTTATTTGAAAAAATGGGCATTCATGTAGTTATGCTTACAGGCGATAATAAGCGTACTGCCGAAGCTATCCGCAAACGGCTTCATATTCCTGCTGTCATCGCTGAAGTACTGCCGCAGGATAAAGAAAAACACATTGCACAGCTGCAGGCAGACGGCCATACCGTTGCTATGATTGGCGACGGCATCAACGATGCGCCCGCTCTTGCCAAAGCAGATTTAGGCATGGCAATTGGTGCCGGCACAGATGTTGCTATTGAAAGTGCCGATGCCGTGCTGATGCGCAACGACTTGCTGGATGCCGTCAGTGCCGTTCGCTTAAGCAAAGCCGTCATCAAAAATATTAAAGAAAATTTATTTTGGGCCTTTTTCTACAACGTCATTACGATTCCGTTAGCCGCCGGACTTTTATATCCTGCATACGGAATCAAGCTAAGCCCTATGATTGGTGCCGCGGCAATGAGCATGAGCAGTGTATGCGTTGTCATGAACGCCCTGCGATTGCGTTTCTTCAAGCCAAATCACGTTGTTGGAACTGTTTCACGTGAAACAAAACATGAAACTTCCCATATACAATCTAATGAAAGTACAAAGAAAGAAGGAATCACTACAATGAAAACCACATTAAAAATCGAAGGCATGATGTGCCAACACTGCCAAAAACATGTCCATGATGCATTAGCAGCTATGGATGGCGTTACGGAAGTTACTGTTGACTTAGAAGGCAAGAAAGCTGAAGTTACAGCAACGAAAGACATTTCAGCAGATGATTTTGCCAAAGTTATTGCCGACGCCGGCTATGAATTAGTAAAATAAAGTTTATTTTTGCAGTGGTACATAAAACCCCTCATGATGTTTCACGTGAAACATCATGAGGGGTTTTGACGTTTATACCGGCAGTGTAAAACTAAATACGGTGCCTTTTCCTATTTCACTATGCGCAGTAATCGTACCGCCATGACTTTGAACAAATTGTTTAGCCAATGCCAAACCAATACCGCTGCCGCCGCTTTTACGATTTCTTGATTTTTCTGTGCGATAAAAATATTGGAAAATATGTTTTAAATCTTCTTCTTCAATACCATTTCCCGTATCAGCAATATCTATCTGAATCATTTTTTTCCCATCTATAGCACACACAGACGTATATATACAAATAGAACACCCTGGGTCAACATAGCGAATCGCATTATTTAAAATATTATAAATCACTTGATTGATACGATCTTTATCTGCCATCACCATCGGCAGGGAGGGGGAGAGATGCAGCTGTACATGCAAATGCTTTTCATCGCATAGCGGCTGGAGCATGCTTACAGCACGTTCCAGTAAAAGGTTCATATGTATCATTTCTTTATGCAGTACCAGTTCATTGATTTCTGCTAATGACAAATCCCGCAAATCTTGAATTAATCGTCCCATACGCAGTACTTCATCTTCCATTGATAAGAATGTCGTCTTATCAGCAGGTACCACATCATCAATCATGCCTTCCAAGTTCCCCTGAATAATCGCCAGCGGTGTACGCAGTTCATGGGCAACATTGGCAAATAATTGCCGCCGCATCATGTCGTTGCGTGCCAGCTGCTGCGACATATCATTAAACGTTTGGGCCAATATGCCTACTTCATCATGCCGTTCGACAGGTACTGTTTGACCGTATTTTCCTTCTTGTATCGTTCGGACGGCTTTAGTCAAATCCATCAAAGGAGATGCCAGTTTGCGAACAATAATAAAACTAACGCCGACGCTAACTACTATCATGCTGAGACCGACCCAAAAGAGTGATTGATGAATAGACGCAATATAATGGCGTTCTGCCGCGCCGTGCATCATGTGATGGCTCATCACATTTTCTGCATTCATTTGCAAATATTGGGAAAAGTGGCTGTCCATTTGAACATTAACTAAAAATAATAAAATAAATATGGTTAAAAACAACAAGATGAACACCATGCCGGTCAGGCGAAATACTAAGCTCTCATATCGTTTCATGACGGCCTCCGGCAAATTTATATCCAATACCATATACAGTCAAAATATACGTCGGCTTAGCCGCATTCGGCTCTAATTTTTTTCGCAGGTTGCGAACATGCGTATCGATAGTGCGTTCATATCCTTCAAAGCTATAGCCTCCCTGCGCTTTTTCCATGAGCTGCATCCGGCTGAACACGCGGTCTGGAGAAGACGCAAGCACTTCCAATATATTAAACTCTGTAGGCGTGAGTGAAATCGGTTTGCCATTTCGTTCAACAGTAAATTTTTCTTTATCAATGACTAAATCACGAATGATGTATTGGGTATGCTGTTGAATCACTTCACCGCGCACACGCCGCAGTAAACTGTGTACGCGGGCAACCAGTTCCCGAATGTTAAATGGCTTGCTGACATAATCATCAGCTCCAATATTCAATCCAATCAGTCTATCTGTTTCATCATCTTTAGCTGTCAAAAAAATGATAGGGATATCACTAAACTGCCTTACGCGGCGGCAGACTTCAAATCCATCCATTCCCGGCATCATGATGTCTAAAATCATGATTTGCGGCTCATGCTGCTTTACCTGCTGTATTGCTTCCATACCATTAGCCGCACAATAAACAATACACTGCTCTTGTTTAAAATAGGAACACAAAAGTGAGCAAAGTTTTTCATCATCATCTACAAGTAAAATAGAGTAGGGAACCATATGAAATCCTCCTTGTCAAAAATCCTCTCTCTATTGTATCATGTTCTTTCCCAAGACAATACTGTTTCACGTGAAACATAAAGGGACTGCAAAAAATAGCCTGTATTTTTTGCAGTCCCTAAAAAAAGAGAAATTCAGAAATGATGTTGTTATTTCATATTCATCTGCTGATGATTCATGTTAGCATGATTCATCATGGAATGATCCATTTGCATAGGCTGGTTAGGCGGCATATATCCTGCCAGCTGCGGATCGGCCATGCCAAATACCATAGCAAAATGAGTAAATACAACAAAAAGAATCATAAGCACTACGTGATGCATGGTTTTCTTTTCATTAGACGCTGTTTTATCCATAAGGCCAAATTCTTGCGCCAGCAAAAGAATCGACGGAATAACAGCCAGTACATACGACCATACAGCAATATAATCAATAGGGCCGCGCCACTGAATCGTAGGGATATATGATACACCCAAATAAATTGTCACACAAATAAAGAAAATTCCTAACACAATCGTCGCAAGATGGCTTATTTTCTGCCACGTTTGGCTGCGTCTATCTTTGTAAAAAAGAGTAAAAATACCGGATGCTAAAATCGTTTCTGCCAATACCATAGGAACAAGCATAAATATAATTAAATTCCATGGCTGATGCAGTGAAAGTAATTCCATATAATGAGTCATTACCATCTTTTTAATTCCTCCTCATTGCTTAATCATACGCATAGTATACGCCGCGCATATAAAGAAACTATGATAAAATTATGAAGAAATTATGAAGAATAAAAAATCCCCAAGAGAAGATTTCTCTTGGGGATACACCAGTGCATATCAGCAGCCGTGATGATCGTGCGTCGTATCATGGCAATAGGAAACTGCTGCACTGTTGTTTGAATACTGTGCCGGTGATACGGAATCTGCCAATACGTTTGCCGCTCCCAACATCAATAGTACTCCCAGTATGCTCATCCATTTTTTCTTCATGATATAACACCTCCTTGAATCGGTTTTCTTATATACTTACTATAATATATTTTTGCAAAGAAAAAAAGAAGAACCTGTGAAGAAATCATGAAGATAGAGCTATGTTTCACGTGAAACAAAACAAGAGCCATATTCCATCGGAACACAACTCTTGTTTCTTTACCTTGCATTAAAACTCTTGCTGCAGTTTCTAATCAGGCACCTAAAATAATATTATCAATCAAACGTGTCTTGCCAATACGAACGGCAATGGCCAGCAAGCTTTCCTGATCCACTGTTTCGATAGGAAGCAATGCAGGGAAAGAAAACAAATCAACATAATCAATCGATGCCATCGGTTCGCTTTGAATTTCTTTCGTAACGATTTGTTTCAACGCATCTACATTTTTTTCACCAGCATCATATGCAGTTTGAGCTTTCCGAAGGCTGCGCGATAAAACGAGAGCTGCTTCTTTTTCAGCAGGAGAGAGGTATGCATTGCGGGAGCTGCGGGCCAAACCGCTTTCTTCACGAACAATCGGTACCATATTGATGTGAACCGGAAGATTTAAATCGCTGACAAAATGGCGAACAACGACCACCTGCTGCGCGTCCTTTTGTCCAAAGAAAGCTTCATCAGCACGGGTAATATTCATCAACTTAGTAACAACAGTAGCTACGCCGCGAAAATGAATAGGCCGTTGAGCACCGCAAAGCTTATGTGTAATATCGCCTTCAACGTTTACATACGTGCAGTAACCTTCCGGATACATTTCAGACGGTTCTGGATGAAATACAGCGTCTACGCCAACACTTTCCAATTTTTTGCAGTCTTCTTCAAAACGGCGGGGATAGGCATCATAGTCTTCGTTCGGACCAAACTGTGTTGGATTTACAAATACAGATGCTACGACAAAATCACATTTTGCCTTTGCCGTACGCATCAGCGTCAAATGCCCTTCATGAAGAGCTCCCATCGTAGGAACCAAACCGATTACTTTACCTTCTTTTTTTACTTCTGCAGCATATGCCTGCATATCTGCTACTGTACGAAAAATTTTCATGATACGTGAATACTCCTTTGATTATGCCATATGAATAGATTTTGCTTCTTCCAATTCACCTTGTTTTTGACGTTCATCGCGCCGTGAAAAGAAGTTGGCAACAATAGAACCGGAAATGTTATGCCATACACTAAAAATAGCACCTGGAATAGCCGCTGCCGGATTAAAATACAACACAGCCAGTGAAGCAGCCATCCCTGAATTTTGCATCCCAACTTCGATGGCAACAGTACGCGCTTTTTTAGAATTAAGCCGCAGCATACGTGCCATGCCGTATCCCAAAGCCAGACCGCATATATTATGCAATATGACAATCACAGCCATCAACGGGCCAACTTCGAATAAACGAGATGCCCCCAACGATACTACGATACCGACTAAAAAGATAATTGTCAACACAGAAATAACGGGCAGTGCCGGCAACACTTTGGAAACAGCCGGACGAAAAAAATGATTCGCAGCCAATCCCAACAACACCGGCAGCAAAACCATTTCTGCAATCGATATCATCATGGCTGTAAAAGATACGTCAATCCAGGCATCTGCCAATACCCAAGTCAGCGCAGGGGTTGCAATAGGTGCCAGCAACGTTGTCGCCATCGTCATAGACACGGACAGGGCAACGTCGCCTTTTGCCAAATAGGAAATGACATTGGATGCTGTGCCGCCAGGACAGGTTCCTACCAAAATAACCCCGATAGCAAGTTCCGGCGGCAAGGCAAAGAGCCGCACTAACGCCCAAGCGATAAAAGGCATGATTAGAAATTGCGCCACAATCCCCAGCAGTACGTCTACAGGACGCTGCAAAACCGTCTTAAAATCCTGAACAGTCAATGTCATGCCCATGCCAAACATGACAATTCCCAGCAGCCAGCCGACATAAGGGCCTGCCCATGTCAATGTCTGGGGACGCATCGCACCTACAATTCCAATCAGTACGACGAAGATTGCCATGTTGTTTACTAAAAAGGAACAACATTTCTTCAAAATGATACCCTCCCTATATAGTTTTTGGCAAAAGAAAACAAAAAAAACGCCTCTCAGCCTAGACTGAAAGGCGCACTGTAACTGTGCAAACGTCAAAACAAGCAGCTTGAGAAATACGACTCTGCTAAGAAATGATGAGCAATCCTTTCTGTCTCGGTCCGTTACGATCCAAGCAGATGACAATCCATCTAATACAACAATCCGAAAAAAAAGTATAACTCACTTGCGTGATGCTATCTTTTGCCTCTGCCGTATCATACCATATTTAAAATACTTTGTAAATAATTGGTACAAAGTATTTGTATTCATATCTGTTATATATATACAAGGATTTTAGGTATGCATAAAAATTATAATTTTAGTATACTAGCCATTTCCCATGCTATGACTTTTGGTTATTCTTACACATTTACTTATATACTTTATATAAAAGGCAGTACAAAGCGCTTGAATTTTATGTTATTTTAGCATACAATAGTAACATCTTACGTTATCTTTGTTGCATTGTGTGGAACCTAAGTTGCGTAAAATTAAATTTTTATTGCAAAGGAGTAGGTATAGATGTCTATTCAACTATGTATTGTCATTTTATACATCATTTTATTGTTTGCCATATCGTTTTATGTCAAGCGCAGGGCAAGCCAAAATCCGACAGAATATCTATTTGCCGGGCGGAAGTTTTCAACGGGACTCGTTGCCGTCAGTATTACCGGCATGGCCGTCGGTGCTGCTTCGACAGTTGGCGTCGCAGAAAGTGCTACGAAAATCGGTTTGGCTGCCGGTTGGTACAACGGCGCCTGGGCCATCGGCGCTATTATTATGGGGTTTGTTGCTGCCGGCAAATATCGCGCACTAAACTGTACGACAATTCCTGAATTGTTCGAACGAAGCTATGATGAAAAAGCACGTATTATCAGCGTTATCGGGTTGTCCTTAATTATGATTTGTATTACGTCCCTTCAATATGTAGCCGGCGGTTCTATTTTACATGCATTGATGCCGGATATTTTCTCCATGCATGCCGGCATGATTGTCAGCGCTGTCGTATTTATCGGCATCACGACTATTGGGGGCCTATGGTCTTCCGGCCTTTCCAACATTCTCAGCGTTACGGTTATTTATTTGGGCATTATTTATTCTATGGTTCGCGTCTTGCTTCGTAATGGGGGAATTGACAACATCAACGCCGCATTGCCTGCCATGCCGTTTGATTGGTTCAGCCCCTTTGGCGGCCTAACGATGGCCATGCTGCTCGGCTGGATTATTGTCATGACAACCCAAGCCATTACCGCGCAAGGCCCTGTACAAATTGCCTGCGGTGCAAAAGACGTAAAATCTGCCCGCCGCGGCTACATTCTCGGCGGCTTGTTAATCTTTCCTGTCGGCTTCTTCTGTGCCGTCTTAGGACTGGCAGCCAAAGCGCAATTTCCTGAATTAAATCCAACCATGGCTCTGCCGCAAATCATCATGAGTTTAGATCCTTTTTCTTCGGGCATGACATTAGCTGCACTTTGGGCCGCCGATGTTTCTACGGCTTGCACCATTTTGTTAGGTGCCAGTACATTAGTTGCACAAGATATCTTTAAACGTTTCTTTAAGCCAGACATTTCCAAAGAAGCCTATGTAAAAGCTAACCGTTTGGTTATCCTTATTATTGGCATCGGCACCTTGTGGCTTGCTTTTAATGCCGTTGGCATCGTGAAGGTCATGTTAATCGGTTTAAGCTTAACAACTGCCTTTACGCTCGTATTCCTCTGCACGATGTTTTGCCCGTCGTTATGCCGTAAAAATACAGCTTTTTGGACAACACTCGTCGGCATCGTCGGTTTATTTGTTTGGCAGCTCTGCCCGGCAATCCATATTTTCCCGCACGTCATTTACTTTGAATGGGTTATTTGCATTATCACGCTGCTGATTGTCCGTATTTTTGATAAAACACCTATCAAAATACCGGAAGTCAAAGCAGATGAAATGTAACACTATAAAAAATCAGCAGCAATGGACACATGTTCCATTGCTGCTGATTTTTTTCTTTATTTTACGATTTCTTCTGTTGTTGCCGGTAAGTTAGGCATCTCTGTATTAAACCATTTTTTATACAGTTTTTGGAATTCACCATTTTCTTTCAGCTTCGCCATCGCAGCATTTACTTCTTTCTGCAGTTCTTCATTATTCTTATTCATAGCAAATGCCAAATATTCAGACTTCGTATCCGGAATTTCAATAACTTTATAATTATCTTTTCCTTCCTGTGTCAGGAAATAGTCGGCAACCGGTTTATCCAAAATACCGGCAGGGGAGCCGCCTACGCCTAATTCCATGATAATTTCAGAGTTGTTGTCAAACTGTTTGATAGCCAGGCCTTTTTCTTCAGCATATTTAGCACCTGTCGTTCCCAACTGCACGGCAATTTGTTTGCCTTGTAAATCATCTACTGAATTGATACCGCTCGTTTTAGGAGTCAAAATAACAAGCTTGGATTCATAAAAAGGCGCAGCAAAACGAACTTTTGCTGCCCGTTCCGGTGTAACGGTCATGCCGGCCACAGCAATATCCATGTCCCCCTGCTGAATAATAGGGATGATACCGGAAAAAGGAATATTATTGAACTGAATATCCCGTCCCATTTCTTTGGCAACAGCTTTCATTAATTCTACTTCAAAACCTTTATAGTCTTCAGACTGGTCATTATCCTTAAATTCAAACGGCACAAACGTAGCATTCGTTGCTACGCGCAATGGCTGACTCTTGTCGGCCTGCTTTTCCTTGTTGCCGCATCCAGCCAGCAATGACACGGATAATACGCCAGCCAGTACAGCTGTCATGATTTGTTTTACATTCATTCTCTCGTCCTCCTAAAAACAGTTATACTACTATTATTTGCATAAGTATACCATATTAAGCAATAAAAGTCTATTTACAAATATATAAAAAACCTGTTTTATTCTCTTAAAAAAAGGATAGAACAGGTTTTTATTTGGTTATTTTCTATGTACATTCAATGCAAGTTATTGCAAGCGAATAGAACGGATTTTTTGACGAAGCGGCAACAGGGAAGAGGGACTAACTGATAATTCGTCAATGCCCATTTTCAGGAACGTTTCCGTTAATGCTGCATCAGCACCCAATTCGCCGCAAATACCTACCCAGATGCCTTCCTTGTGTCCGTTTTCAATCGTTTGCTGAATGAGCCGCAATATGGCCGGATGGTGTGCATCAAAAAACGCATCCAGCTTCGTCTGCTGTCTGTCAATCGCCAGTGTATACTGCGTCAGGTCATTAGAACCAATGCTAAAGAAATCGACTTCTTTTGCCAGCTCATCACTCATAATAGCCGCTGCCGGTGTTTCTATCATAATCCCAATTTCCATATCGTGGTCATATGCAATATTCTTCGCATCTAATTCCTGCTGCACTTCCTGCAGAATCGCTTTGCACTGACGTACTTCTTTTACAGAAATAATCATGGGAAACATAATAGCAATCTTTCCATATGCCGACGCACGCAGTAATGCCCGCAGCTGCGTCTTGAATATCGCCGGACAGGTAAGGCAGATACGGATGGCCCGCATCCCCATAGCAGGGTTTTCTTCGTCATCTAAGCCAAAATAATCAACTTTTTTATCAGCACCAATATCCAAAGTTCGAATAATAACCGTTTTTCCCTGCAGGGCTTCTGCCGTCTTCTTATACGCTTCAAACTGCTGTTCTTCTGTTGGATACGTATTGTTTTCCAAATACAAAAATTCACTGCGGAACAACCCAATGCCTTCGGCATCATTGGCAAGGACTTGAGGCAGGTTGTCAGGGTTTCCAATATTCGCATATAAGTGAATCTTTTTCCCATCCAATGTTTCCGTAGCCGTTCCGCGAACAGCATCCAACTGTTCCCGCCGCTGTTTCATTAGCTGCTGCTTTTGCTGCATTTCCTGCAGCGTAGCTTCATCCGGATCAATATATACCGTACCTGTCGTGCCGTCAATAATTGCCGTCATGCCGTCTACATCCGTATGCATCTGCGTACCTGTATGGACGACAGCTGCGATCCCCAATGTGCGTGCCAAAATGGCCGTATGAGAATTCGTGCTGCCTGCCGAGGTTACAAAGCCTAAAATTTTATCTGTATCGAGCTGCAGGGTTTCGCTGGGAGCCAAATCATCAGCTGCAATAATCACATGGTTGTACTTGCTGAAATCAATGCTCGGCCCGCCGCAAAGCTGCTGTTCCACACGGCGTGAAATATCCAAAACATCTGCAGACCGTGCTTTCATATACGCATCATCCATCGTTTGAAACATTTTTGCAAACTGCTGAGCTGTGCATTCTACGGCTGCTTCTGCGTTTATTTTTTCACTGCGAATTTTATCTTCAATAGACTCAATATAATCATCATCTTCCAACATCATTTGATGTACTTCAAAAACAGCCGCTTGTTCTTCGCCTACTTTTTCAACAGCTCTGTGATACATCTCTTGAAGTTGTGCCATCGCTTCTGCACGAGCCTTTTGAAAGCGCTGTACTTCTGTTTCTGCATCATCAATAGGATGCCGGGCAGTAGAAATGGTATTGCGGTGAAACAGTGCCAACGGGCCAATCGCAATATCCGCAAAAACACTTTTCCCTTGTAATGTCAGCATACCGATTCCTCCTCACTGCGGCTTAGAAGTTTTCTTTCAAAAATGTTTCCATAGCTGCCGCCGCTGTGGCTTCATCAGTACCATCAACTGTAACTTTAATTTCTTCACCTTGTTTAACGCCTAAAGCCATCACAGCAAAAATCTTCTTTACATCGCCAGTTCTTGCGCCTTTAGCAATCGTAATCTTAGATTCATATTTCTTTGCTTCTTTGACAAGCAAGCCGGCGGGACGAGCGTGAATCCCCTGTGGATCTGTAATAGTAAATGTAAATTCTTTCATAATAAATTCCTCCTTAAGTATGTTATGTTAATATATGCATAATGCATAGTATATGCTCAATATATCTATTCTTGTACTCGTTTTTTACGAATAATCCCCATCAGTACAGCTGCAATACCTGTCCCAATCGCTAAGGCAGCAATATACATAGGCCAATTGGCTACAACACCAAACACGAAAACGCCGCCATGCGGTGCCGGAATGGCGCAGTCAAAAAGCATAGACAGTGCGCCGGCAACAGCCGCACCGACTGCACATGGGGGAATGATATGTACCGGATCTGAGGCGGCAAAAGGGATGGCACCTTCTGTAATAAAAGACAACCCCATAATAAAGTTGGTAACTGTTGACTGCCGTTCTTTCGGTGTAAATTTTCCCTTAAACAGCAGCATAGCCAGCGCAATGGCAAGGGGAGGCACCATGCCGCCAATCATAACGGATGCCATAATGCCAGAGCTTACTGCGTCACCGACTGCACTCATCAAAGAGGCCGTCCCAAACACATAAGCCGCTTTGTTAATTGGACCGCCGAAGTCAATCGACATCATACCGCCCAGAATAAATCCCAAAGCAACGCGGCTCGACGTCGTCATGCTGTTGAGCATATCAGCCAGCCACGTATTAAACAAGGCCGTCGGCGGATTAATAATATATGTCATAATAAGTCCCATCAAGACCAGCCCTAAAACAGGATAAATCAAAATGGGTTTGGTACCGTCTAACGCATGGGGGAGATGTGCAAATACTTTTTTCAGCAAGAGTATTAAATACCCCGCAATAAATCCGGCAAAAAGCGCTCCAAAAAATCCAGAACCGCCATTCGTCGCCAAAAAGCCGCCGACGATGCCCGGCATCAATGCCGGCCGTTCGCCAATGCTCACGGCAATATATCCGGCAAGTATAGGCAGCATCATACTAAACGACAAGCCGCCAATTGTTTTAAGAAAAGCAGCCAGCGGCACGCCTGTACCAAACTGTGCTGTGCCGGCATGCTCCATATCAGCCAAAAACGACAAGGCAATTAATATGCCGCCGCCAATAACAAAGGGCAGCATATGCGATACGCCATTCATCAAATGCTTATAAATCTGCCGTCCTGCACTTTCTGTTTCCTTTATATCGGCAGGAGCATCTGACGCTGCTGCTTCATGCTGGAAGAGGGGAGCGTCATGATCCAGAATTGCTTGAATCAATTTTCCCGGAATTTTAATCCCGTTGGCAACTTTGGTAAAAATAACCGGTTTACCGACAAAACGCTGCGTAGGTACATCTTTATCACAAGCGACGATAATGCCGGCTGCACGCTGAATATCTTCTGCCGTCAATTGATTTTTGACACCGCCGGAACCATTGGTTTCTACTTTAATATCTACGCCCATAGCTGCTGCCTGCTGTTCCAATGCCTCTGCAGCCATATACGTATGGGCAATGCCTGTCGGGCACGCTGTCACAGCTGCAATAAAAGGCCTTCCCGGCTGAGATTCTGCCGTCTGCTTATCTGACTGCTGCTGTTCTGCCGTTTGTACCGCTTCTTTTTCTTCTTCAGCCAGTTGCGCTGTTTCTGCCGCATCGATAATCTGTATATATTCTTCCGGCGTCTTGGCCTGCAGCAAGTGGTCTCTAAACGCATCATCCATCAGCATCCGGCTCAAACGGCTCAACACTTCTAGATGAATATTGGCTCCGCCCGAAGGTGCTGCAATGAGAAAAAACAGATATGCCGGTTCATCATCCAGGCTTTCATATTCAACACCGCTTCTGACAATCATAGACGCCAGCCCCGGCTTCTTTACAGCATCGGTCTTAGCATGGGGAATGGCAATGCCTTCACCAATGCCGGTACTGCCTTCTTTTTCACGAGCCAGTACACATTGTTTATAAGCTTCTTTATCATTCAAGCTGCCGCCTTTATCCATCAAATCCACAAGATGGGCAATGGCTGCTGTTTTGTCTGATACGGCGGCGTGTAAATCAATACTCTCCAAGTGCAGTAAATCTACAATACGCATGACTTATACATCCTTTCTTTTCGCATACACCGACATTATGACATCGTGTGATACAATGCCATAATTTCTGTTTCCGTTGCCAGCCATTGATGAAACGCCGAAGCACTGCCGGCACAAACACCCATTTTTAACGCTTCCTGCAAGTCGCCGCCAGACGCTGCAAAGCCTGCCAAAAATCCGGCTACCATGCTGTCGCCTGCGCCGACAGAATTAACCAATGTGCCAGCAGGGGCGGACATACGGTATATGCAGCCGTCTTCACCTGCCAGCAGAGCTCCATCCTTGCCGCGCGACACCAGCACATTGCGTGCCCCCATGGCCTGCAGCCGTTTGGCACAAATCGTAATCTCTTCCTCCGTATGCAGTTCTGCATGAAATAATTCGCCTAATTCCAAATGATTGGGTTTGATTAAAAACGGTCTGTATTTAATTACCTTTTTGAGTAAATCCCCCGTGGCATCTACTGCAATATGAATATCTCTGCCCTGCAGCCGTTTTAGAATTTGCTCATACATATCATTCGGAATATCTGCTGGAATACTTCCGGCCAATACCAGTGTATCTCCTGCTGAAACACTATCTATCTGCTGCATCAATTTCTGTAGTTTATCCGGCGGGATATGCGGCCCCGTTCCATTGACAGCCGTTTCAGACTGCGAACTAATTTTTAAATTAATTCGCGAGTATCCTTCATCCAATGAGATAAACTTACAAGTACCGCCGTGTTTTTCTATGAGCCGTTTTATTTCTTTCCCTGTAAAACCAGCTGTAAATCCCAGCATTTGCGCAGGAATTTTTAAATGTCCCAGCACCAAGGCTACGTTAATTCCTTTGCCGCCGGGATAAATCATTTCCTGCCGCGCTCGGTTAATTTCTCCAGCAGCAAAATGATCCATATACACTACATAATCCAAAGACGGATTAAACGTGACTGTATAAATCAAAGCACATGCACCTCCGTTACTCGTTGATAGGGCGTATAGTCTATCATCTTATCTCCCTGTGCAGTAATCAAGGTAACTTGTTCTATATCTGCAAAGGTAATATGCGCAGATAAACCAAACTTGCTGCTGTCAGCCAAAACATAGGTCTGCATGCACTGTCCAACAGCTGCCCGCTTGCAAACAGCTTCCTCATCATCCGGAGTGGTACATCCCGTTCTAATATCAACGCCATTGGCACCAAAAAAACCTTTCGTAAAATGGTATCGAGTCAGCATATCCCGCATTTCACTGCCAATAATCGCCTCTGTTTTGCCTTTGACACGTCCCGGCAAAATATATACTTTCACGTCATTGCGTCCCAGTTTTTGTGCCAAGGGAATACTGTTGGTAACAAAGGTCGCTTCTGAACCAGTTAAAAACTCTGCCATTTGTTCTACTGTCGAACCTGAATCCAAGTATACAAAATCATTTTTTTTCACGTTAGCTGCAGCAAATTGAGCAATCCGCCGTTTCTCTAACATGTGAAAAGAATATTTATCTTGGAGATTTTCCATATCGGCTTCATACTTCTCATCTTTAACAGCAGTGGCTCCGCCGTGGACACGTTTTAACCGGCCCTGTTTATCTAATGCCAGTAAATCACGGCGCGCAGTTGATTCTGATATATCCAAAAAATTGACAAGTTCCTGTACAGAAATCGCTCCGCTGGCATTGACAATTTTTACAATTTCATCCTGCCTTTCTTCTGTTAACATTGCGCCACCTCACTTCTATGGTTGTATTATATATTCAAATTCAATCATTTTTCAATCATTTTCAGTCATTATTCATATAAAGTACCCATGAATGTATTACTATGTTTTTTAATCATATTCATATAAATCCATGTGCGGAGCTTATCTTCATGGGCAAAACGTAAAACCATATACAGAATTATCTATGAAACAGCACCAACACATGAAGAAAGCACGGCTATAGACCCTAAGAAACGTACTGTACCTTGCCGTCTTTGTACACACAGCGATGTTGAAAGGCTGTAACTTGTATGATATAATGCATGGATACTATAGAAACGTTAAAGTTGTTATCTATCGATATACTTGAAACCGTTTTTACGAGTCTTGTACGTACTGCCATGAGGCAAAAATAATAGGAGGTATTTGAGATGATACGATTCAACAATGATTACAATCACGGAGCATTTGAATCTATTCTAAATGAATTGACTCATACCAACAGCACTAGTTATGCAGGATATGGCGAAGATACTTGGTGCGACAGAGCAGAAGCAGTCATTAAAAAGCTGATTGCAAAAGATGATGCACTAATAAAATTTATTCCCGGCGCAACCCAAGCCAACATCGTGGCTATTGCAGCCGCCTTATCCCCAATTCAAAGCGTAATTGCCGCCGACACGGGACACATTAATTGCCATGAAGCAGCTTCTATTGAAAACACTGGGCACAAAATACTTGAACTTCCGAATACAAACGGTAAAATTACGGCACAACAAATCGCTGCATGTGCCGCAACGTATTATGACGGCGGTACGCCGGAATATCTAACCGAACCCAAGATGGTATATTTGTCTTTTCCAACGGAACAAGGTACATTGTATTCCAAACAAGAGTTATCCGACATTAGTACGGTTTGCAAGAAATACGGTATCTATTTGTTTGTGGATGGCGCAAGAATGGGATATGGTCTGGGTGCGGCGGATAATGACCTAACCTTGAAAGATTTTGCAGCGCTGACAGATGTATTCTACATCGGCGGGACAAAATGCGGTGCTTTATTTGGTGAAGCGATGATTATTACAGAATCATCGCTCCAGCACCGCTTCAAAGCATATATGAAACAACATGGTGCCGTGTTGGCCAAGGGTTGGCTGATGGGATTGCAGTTTGCACTTATGCTGGAAAATGGCGAATATTTTAAAAAGACAAAACACGCCGATGAATTGGCAATGCAAATCAAACAAGCATTTAAAGATAAGGATATTCCATTTTGGGTTGATAGTTCTACGAATCAGCAATTTGTTATATTAACGGCACAACAAAAAGAAACACTAGCTCAAGGTTACTATTTTGAAGAAGAGGGAACAACACAGCAAGGGACAATCGTTCGTTTTTGTACCAGCTGGGCAACAACACAAGCTGAAGTCGATGCATTAATTGCCGATATAGCTAAACTAGAATAATAAAAATGACATAAAACAAGCTTATAATTTTCCACCGGATTTTACCACAAGCAAAAAAAGAGAGGAAACCGATACTGTCGACTTCCTCTCTTTTTTCATGCTAATAAACAGCATTTTTCCAAAGGATGCATAATAAGTACCGCAGCCTTTTTTTACTCAAAATCATGAAAGAATCTATATGTGTCATATTCCAAAATATATAGCCGTATTATTCATGAGACTGCACATGCTGCATATCCCATTTACTGGGGGAGACAGCTGCAATGCCATGCCGTGTTTTATATTTCAATACAATCATAATCAACAGCGAAGATACAAAGCAAACAGAGAAAAACTGTAAGGTAATCGTATAGCTGTTCGTGTTTTCTTTTATCCAGGACAACAGCAGGGGACCGGCTACTCCGGCTGCACCCCAGGCAGTTAATATTCTGCCGTGAATGGCACTGAGTGCTTTAATTCCAAACAAATCGCTCAAGTACGCCGGCATGCAGGAAAATCCGCCGCCGTAGCAAGTAATGATGAGCAGCACGATAATTTGAAAACTCAAGGCATTCGTTTCCATCGACAATCTAAAAAATGCTGCTATTTCAATCGCAAAAAACAAAAGATACGTATTGGCTCTGCCAATATAATCAGAAACCGTTGCCCAGGCAATACGTCCGGCACCGTTCATAAAGCCAATCAAACCAACCATAGATGCTGCTGCCATAGGCGACATATGAACCACTTCCTGTGCCATCGGCGAGGCGACTGCCAGCAGAGCAATCCCGCAGGTAATATTAACAAAAAAGAGCCACCAAATAGTATAAAACTGCCATTGTTTCATTGCCTGCGCTAATGAAAACTGCGGTAATGCAGCTGCGTATTCAGGCACTGCTGCTTCGGCCTGCGTTTTCAAATTTTTATCCTGCTGCGGTATTTCATCAGCTTTAGGCGGTGCCAGATACAAGGATGAGGCTACCATAATCACCATATAAACGATGCCAAGAATAAGAAAATTATTTACTAAGCCAACGTGTTGCACCAATAACTGCATAATGGGGCCGGCAATCATGCTGGCAAAGCCAAATCCCATAATCGCCAAACCTGTTGCAAAGCCGCGATTGTCTGGGAACCATTTCACTAAGGTAGAAACAGGCGTAATATATCCCGTTCCCAAACCAATGCCGCCAATTACGCCATAAAACAAATAGAGCAGGGGTAAGCTGTGTACATGAAAAGCACTTGCCGTACCAAGCATCCCGCAGCCAAAAAAGCATGCTGCTAAAAGGCCTGATTTCTTAGGGCCTATTTTTTGAACTACGCTGCCCAAACATCCTGCAGATAATCCCAAAAACAGAATAGCCAGTGAAAACGCCCAAGTCGTTTCTTTCAGCGTAAATCCCATGGTTTCCATAATCGGCTTAGTTAAAACACTCCACGCATACACACTGCCAATACAAATATGGATGCCCATAGCAGCCAGCGCAATACACCAACGGTTTCTTTTCATGTCCAGTCTCTCCTTTTGCAGACCAGCCGTTATGAAAAAACGCCAACCGACTGGTCAAAGAATATGGTATTCTGCCCAGACGGTCGGCGTTATATGCTGTTCAGTCCACGTGGTTATTCCACATTATCCGTCAGTCCTGTACAGCTATGTTGTTGTATGCTCATTATATGCGCTATGGACTTTTTTGTCAATACTATGCTGATTTTGCAGTTTTAGCCGGTACGGTATCATTATCCGTGCCATATTTTTGCTGGACTGCCAATTCCGCTGCTTTTTTCTTCATTTCAGCCGCTTGCGTCAATGTCTGTCCAGCCGGTGCCGTACGCATGACATATACGTTTTCTAACGGCTGCAAAGCAGAGAAGCCGTATTTCATTAATTTTTGCGCATCACCAAAACGATCTCCCGAATTGAAGATGACAGCGATAACTGTTCTGCCATCCTGTGTCGCTGACGTAATCAAGCAGGGACCGCCGGCATTGGTCGTACCGGTCTTAATACCATTGGCTCCGGGGAAACCGCTCGTCAAGAAATAGTTGGTTGTCGTGCAGTGTTTGGAACCGCCGTTTATATACGGCATATCGTATTCACTATGGCTGACGGCATCGCGAAATTCAGGCATCTTCATGCCGTATGCAGCAATTTTAGCCATATCGCGGACTGTCGAATAATGCGCGCTGTCCGGCAGACCATGCGGATTCACAAAATGCGTATTCGTACAGCCAAGGGCCGCCGCTTTAGCATTCATTTGATAGACAAAATCTGCTTCAGTCGGTGCTACCGTTTCTGCTACATCAACGGCTGCATCACAGCCGGATACAGTCATCATGCCGGTCATGGCGTTGCGAAGTGTAACCTGGTCACCTGGATACAAACCAAGGACGGAGGCATCGCTTTCCAAATTCAGAGAATTTTGCGTAATGCGGATAGGCTGATCTAATATTCCCTGCGCTTTGCCCATTTCAATTCCCAAAATACAGGTCATTACTTTTGTCGTGCTGCCGGGATACGACCGTTGGTCCGGATTTTTAGCATATAATTCATTGCCTGTATCCGCATCCATAACATATGCCATTTGTGCATCTACAGAAGGCTGTTCTGCTGTTTCGGCAAAAACACTGGCAGACACGGCCAGGCAGACAGTCATTGCTACAATCATTTTTCTTAAAAACATCAGTATTCACTTTCCTTCATAGTACGAATTTATAAGGGATTTTTAGCTGCCATTTTAGGCTTGCGTGGATATTTTTTCGGGCTTGCTTTTGTTTTTCGTATATAAATGACAGCGCGCTTGTCAGCAAGTCCCGGCAGGACAACAGGACGTACTTCTTCTACCATTCCTCCCAAAATCTGCAGTGCCTGCTTGCTTTCTTTGATTTCTTCTTCATATTGGGCACCTTTTAAGGAGATAAAAAAACCGTCTTGTTTGACATAGGGGAGAGCCCATTCTGCCAAAATAGGAAGGCGCGCGACAGCCCGGCTCGTCACGATATCAAACTGTTCCCGATAGGCCGCCTGATGGGCCATTTCTTCTGCCCGGCCATGCAGGCAGTCTGCCTGCAGTCCAACCTGCTGAAGAACTTCTTGAATAAACCGCAGCCGTTTTTGCAGAGAATCAAAAAAAGTCATCTGCAAATCCGGTCGGTAAATAAGCAGGGGGAGACCGGGAAATCCTGCGCCGGTCCCCAAATCCAAAACACGGGCATGCGGCGCAAAATATGCTTCATCATAACAAGACAAGCTGTCTGCCATATGTTTGACAGCCACATCGGCCGGTTCTGTAATCGCCGTCAAGTTCATTACTTTATTGGTTTCCAGCAGCATATCCTGAAACAGGCAGAACTGTTTTATCTGTTTTTCTGTCAGCATCCGTCCCATCGCTGTCATGGATTTGATAAGCTCAGTTTGAAACATGTTTTTTATCCTCCCGCTGCCGTTGTTCCAATACAATGAGAAGCGCCGTAATGTCTGCCGGTGAAACGCCGGAAATACGGCTGGCCTGACCAAGAGAACGGGGGCGGATTTGGTCAAGTTTTTGTCGTGCTTCACCGGAAAGGGTATCAATATCAGCATATACGATATCTTCCGGCATCAGTTTTTGTTCCAAGCGGTTCATTTTTTCTACTTGTTCCAGCTGACGGCCAATATAGCCTTCGTATTTGACCATAATTTCAATTTCTTCACATACATCTGCTGCCAGCGGTTCCAGCGGGAAAATAGTCCGCAGTTTGTCATACGTCACTTCGTTGCGGCGCAGTAAATCATATGCCGTAAGGCCGGTATGAATAGGTGCCGTGCCAATAGACTGCAGTTTTTCCTGATTGGCTTTTGTCGGCGTGACAGAAAGTTGTTTGAGTGCCTTCAAGCCTGCTTCAATAGCTTGTTTTTTCTGTACAAAGAGGTCATATCGTTCTTGTGTGACTAATCCCAAATCATAGCCTTTTTGCGTAAGACGCAAATCTGCATTGTCCTGCCGCAGAATAAGCCGGTATTCAGAACGGCTTGTCATCATGCGGTACGGTTCATTGGTTCCTTTGGTGACCAAATCATCGATTAATACACCAATATACGCTTCGGAACGGGTAAGGATAAAGGCTTCTTTTCCCTGTACTTTGCGGGCCGCATTGATGCCGGCTATCAAGCCTTGCGCTGCCGCTTCTTCATAACCACTCGTGCCGTTGGCCTGTCCGGCAGAGAAAAGGCCGCTGATTTTTTTTGTTTCCAGTGAAGGCATGAGCTGTGTCGGATCCAGGCAGTCGTATTCAATCGCATAGCCCGGGCGCATGATTTTTACGTCTTCTAGTCCGGGAATGGTCCGCAAAAATTCATACTGCACATCAATAGGCAGGCTCGTACTCATGCCCTGGACATACATTTCTTCCGTCATTTCACCTTCCGGTTCAATGAAAAGCTGGTGTCTTTTTTTATCAGCAAAACGGACGATTTTCGATTCGATAGACGGGCAGTACCGCGGCCCAATCCCTTGAATCATGCCGTTGCACATCGGCGCTCTGTCCAAATTGTCCCTGATAATACGGTGCGTTTCTTCGTTGGTAAAGGTAAGCCAGCAGCATTCTTTATTGCGGTTTTTCCGTTCAGATAAGAACGAAAAGGCATGGCCGTCCGTATCGCCTTCCTGTACTTTCATTTCCTGCGTCCGCAGGGTACGGCGGTCTACGCGGGCAGGCGTTCCTGTTTTAAACCGCATCAATTTGAGTCCTGCCTGTATCAGCGAGCCGGACAGGTCTTCAGCAGAACGCTGGCCAATGGGGCCGCCGGAATAGGCACATTCGCCAATAATAATTTTTCCCTTTAAATAGGTGCCTGTCGCCAAGACAACGCAGCTGGCGCGGTATACTTCGCCCAACTCGGTGCGAACGCCTTTCACTTTACCGTCTTCTACCAACAAATCGGTAATCATCAGCTGTTTTACATCCAAATTTTCTTGATTTTCCAAGGTTTTGGTCATGGTCAGCTGATATAATTTTTTATCAGACTGGGCACGCAGCGAGTATACTGCCGGACCTTTGCCGGTATTGAGCATGCGCATCTGCAAACATGTTTTATCTGTATTAATGCCCATTTCGCCGCCCAGCGCATCAATTTCCCGTACTAAGTGGCTTTTTCCGGGACCGCCTACAGCCGGATTGCACGGCATTAAGGCAATATTGTCCAAATTGAGTGTTGCCATCAACGTACGTGCTCCCAAACGGGCGCTTGCCAAAGCAGCTTCACAGCCGGCATGGCCGGCGCCAATGACAATGACATCATATGTATCGACTACAAACATCTTGCTACCTCTCTATTTTCCTAAACAAAATCTGCTAAATATTTCTTCTACTATATCATCATGCACGGTATCACCGGTAATGGAGCCTAACAAATCCCACGCTTCCCGAATATCTACAATCGCACAATCTACAGGCATGCCGTTTTCAATCGTTTCCAGCGCCCGCTGCAGGGCCTCACGGCTCTGCCGTACTAATTCAATATGACGGGTATTGGTAAGCAGCGTACTTTGTTCAGCCGCAGTTCCTTCCTGCAGGGCTAAAGACAACAGCTCGTCTTTCAATGCATCCATTCCTGCTCCCGTATCTGCAGAAAGGGAAAGAATGGGGAAGCCGTACTGCTGCAAAGATTCCGCCGCAAATGCCGGCTGCAGGTCTTCCTTATTCATCACGACAATGGCATTTTTCCCCTGCGCATCCTGTAAAATTTGCGTATCTTCCTGGGTGAGGGGACGGGACTGGTCAATTACAATTAATATAATGTCTGCTTTATCCATGTATTCTTTAGCACGCCGCACACCGATTTGTTCCACTGTATCCTGCGTGCTGCGAATGCCTGCCGTATCGACAAGGCAGATAGGGACTCCTTTCAGCGTAATCCATTCTTCGATAACATCCCGTGTCGTTCCCGGCACATCAGTAACAATGGCTCGTTCTTCCTGCAGCAGTCTGTTGAGCAGACTGGATTTTCCGGCATTCGGCGTACCTGTAATCGCTGTCATGACACCATCCCGTATCATGCGGCCGCTTTTAGATGCAGCCAGCATATCATCAAGGCGTTGTTCCATTTCTTTTATCGCTCCGGCAATATCCGGCACTTCGATTTCTTCCAAATCTTCTTCCGGATAATCCACAGTCACTTCCAGCCGCGTAATAAAATCCGTCAAATGATGCCGCATTTGGGAAATGACATGAGACAAACGTCCTTCCAGCTGGCTGACGGCACTCGTAAGACCCTGGGCACTCTTAGCCTGAATCACGTCCATGACAGCTTCTGCCTGAGCCAAATCGATACGGCCATTGACAAAGGCGCGCTGCGTAAATTCGCCAGGATTGGCAAGCCGGGCACCGTGCCGAAGGACAAGTCCCATAATTTCCTCTAATGACTGCCGGCCGCCATGGCATTGAATTTCCAACACATCTTCTGCCGTATAGGAATGGGGTCCTTTCATAATGAGTAAAATAACTTCATCTACCGGTTTATTTTGTTCATCGACAATCGTGCCATATTGAATCGAACGGTCCCGCCTTGCAGCCAATGGGGTAGAAGAGGTACTGCGAAAAATAGCATCTCCCACGGCATAAGCCTGCGTACCGCTAATGCGAATGATACCAATGCCGCTTTCACCCAGCGGTGTGGCAATTGCTGCAATCGTATCTGTTGTATCGTACACCTTCCATTCTCCTTTCAAAAAAACCGGTGCAGCGCACCGGTTTTTTTCGTTGTCACCAGTGAATAATCTGCTCTTTATGACTAATCACTGCGTTTATCTTTTTATTTATTCCTGATAATAAATGACGACATGGCGGTACGGATCTTGTCCTTCGCTTTCCGTACGAACATGTTCTTCATTCTGCAATGCTACATGAATCACCTTGCGTTCGTAGCCGTTCATTGGTTCCAAAACGACTTTTTCGCCGCTTCGCTTAACCCGGCCAGCCAACCGTTCTGCCAGCTGCTTCAACGTTTCTTCCCGGCGATGCCGATAGTTTTCCACGTCAAGCATGATAAAATGCCGGTTTTCCTGTCCTTGGTTCGTCGTAAGGTTCGTTAAATATTGGAGAGCATCCAATGTCTGACCATGTTTTCCAATAAGAATACCCAAATTTTTGCCATGAAGATGAAGAATGATTTTATCTGCTTTAATCATCTTTTCAATCATGACATCAATACCCATATTCTGCAGTACTTCCATCAGAAATTCTTTTGCTTTAGCTGCTGCATCTTCTGCTGTAAAGGTTTCTTCCGCAGCATTTTTTTCTGCTTTGGGCAAATCATTTTCACTGGATACAGCCACATCTGCTGCAGCAGGCGCTTCTTCAGCTGCTGTTTTATTTTCTTCTATCTGTTCAGGTACGGCAGATGCCTTTTTATCAGATTTTTCTGTAAGACGAACAACAGCCGGCTTGCTTCCAAATCCAAGAAAACCGCTTTTCGGTTCTGCCAGTACTTCAATGTCTACTTCTTCTTTAATTTTCCCGAGACGAACCAGGCCGGAGCGTACGGCATCTTCAATCGTCTTGCCGGTTACTTCAATACTGCTCATGCCTGTGCTCCTCTCTTCTTTTTACCATGAAACATGACAACCTGCTGTGCCCACTGGAATACGTTTGAAATAACCCAATAAATAACAAGACCGCTTGGGAAACTTAAACTAATCCAGCCGATAAACAACGGCATAATAATCTGCATAATTTTCTGTTGTTTAGCTTGAGCGTCAGAAGCTGCTACTTGTGCACCGCTCATCTGCTTTTGAATGCCAAATGTAGAAATCGCAGACAATACCGGCATGATGTATGTCGGATCTGCCTGGCCTAAGCTCGGCATCCATAAAAATTGTGCAAAATTAGGATCGTAAGGATATTCCCGCAATGCCCAGAAAATAGAAATCAGGAACGGCATTTGAATGAGAATAGGCAAACATCCGGATAATGGATTGACCCCGGTTTCTTTATAAAGCTTTGCCATTTCTTCCTGCATTTTTTTCTGATTGCCTTTATATTTCTGCTGCAATGCTTTGATTTTAGGCTGCAGGGTCTGCATGCCTTCCATCGAACGAATCTGCTTAGCCGTAAGCGGCGACAATACTAACTTAATAATCAGCGTCAGCATAATGATAGCCAAGCCGTAGCTAGGATATCCGATGCTTTGTGTGAATGCATAACAGTAATCCATGAAGGTCGTCATAATCTGCGTCAGGATGTCTGCTATTCCACTAAAAAATCCCAATACTCTCAACTCCTGTCGGGTAAAAAAATAACCTCAGCCAGCCTTTATTTCATCTGGCCGAATATTACGGCACAGGATCATATCCGCCTTTATGAAAGGGATGACATTTTAAAATGCGCCTTATTGCCAAATAACTCCCTTTCACAGCACCGTATTTCTGCAGCGCTTCCAGCGCATATGCAGAACAAGTAGGATAAAACCGGCAGCACGGCGGTTTTAACGGAGATATACAAGTTTGATAAAACCGTATAAAGATGATAAGAAATCGTTTCATGCATCATCACTTCTTTTGTAATACCTTAGCATGCCGGAACAGCTGCATAATGCTGCGCTCAGCTTGTTCGTATCCAGCATATTTTAATTTACTGCGCCCAATCAGGACTAAATCAACGCCGTCAATCAGTTCAAATTGATGAAGGCGGTATACTTCCTTCATCAGCCGGCGGCAGCGATTGCGTTCGACAGCGCAGCCAATTTTTTTGCCCGTTACAAAACCAACGCGGGCAGGCTGTTTAGGTGAACGGGGCAGTACATATAAAACAGCCAATTTGTTTACATACGATCGGCCGCGCCGATATACATACTGATATTCCCGATTCTTAGTCAGTCGTTTTTCTTTTTTTAGTTCATACATTCATTTTGTCCTAAAAATGCCAGAAAAACAGAAAAATTCCATAACGGAACTTTTCTGTTCATCTTGTAATGATTAAGCGGAGAGTTTCTTTCTGCCTTTCATACGACGTTTTTTCAAAACCATGCGGCCGCCTTTTGTTTTCATTCTTTCACGGAAGCCATGTGTTCTTTTTCTCCACAATGTATTCGGCTGATATGTCTGTTTCAATATAGACACCTCCTTTGTCTCAATAGACAGTCAATGAATTTACACCATAACAGCATAATTATAGTCAAAAAGAAATATACTGTCAATTACTTTTTTTGTTTTCTCAATATGCATTTTGCATGCTATATCTTTTTTGCATACTTAGTGCAGTATATTGGGGCCGCTATTTTAACAAATTTACTTCCCATGTGCATAGTTTTGTTGTAAAATGTGGATAGATGTAAGTGTGGATAGAAAAAAGATTTATCAACAGCTTATCCACATTTTGTGGATAAGTCTAACAGAGGCCGGAAATTCGATATTTATCGCGTTTCCGCTTTTTTCAGCTCTTAATTATGCACTTATCCACAATACGATATATCAACATATCCACAATAAAACAGACAGGAAGGATGTATCATGGAATCAATGGATTTAGCCACATTATGGACGGGCATGCTGGATGAACTTAAACAGTCACTGCCGCCGCCGTTGTATATGAATTGGTTTGAATCATCGCTTATTCCTTTTTCTTACGAAAAAAATAAATTAGTACTCGCAACACCGCAAAAATTTATTTTTACATTTATCAACAAAAACTACGCGGCCCTGCTGAACGAAGTAGCACAAAAAGTAACCGGTCAGCCTATACAAGTTCATATTATCCTCATGGATAATGCCGCTCCGGCGCCATCGGCTCCAGTACAGCAGCCAGCCGCTTCCGCCGTCCCGGAACAGGACTTGTACGAAACCGTGCATTTAGACAAGGTCCCGCCGCAGCAGTCTGTAGAATGGGTACAGTCGGAACTGCCTGTAATAGACACGCCGGCAGCAGCCCACGTGCAGCAGCCAGCCTCTTTTGTCGTAAAACCGGCTGAAAAAATCATGCCGCCGGATATACATCAGGAAACGAATTTAAATCCCAATTATACATTTGAAAACTTTATCGTCGGCAACAGCAACCGCGTTCCGTATACATTTGCCACGACTGTCGCCGATGCGCCGGCACAAAAATATAATCCTTTATATATATATGGAGACAGCGGGTTGGGAAAAACGCATTTAATGCACGCTATTGGCAACCGCATCCTGCAAAAATTTCCTCATATGCGCCTTCGCTGCATAACCAGTGAAGACTTTGTCAATGATTTCATCCAATCTATTCAGGATAAAAGTACAGAAAATTTCCGTCAGCAATACCGAAATATTGATGTCCTTCTCGTCGATGATATTCAATTTTTGGGTTTTGGTGAAAAAGACAGTTCCAAAGAAGAATTTTTCCATACGTTCAATAAGCTCTATCAGGGACAAAAACAAATGATTTTTACCAGCGACAGAGCACCGCAAGATATTAACAAACTGGAAGACCGCCTTCGTTCCCGCTTCCAAAGCGGCATGGTTACCTGGATAGATCCGCCGGATTTAGAAACGCGTATTGCTATTTTGCGGACGTGGGCGCAAAAACAGGGCATTACGATTGAAAATGACGCGATTACTTATATCGCCACGAACGGCAGTGAAAATATTCGTGAATTATCCGGTGCATTTAATAATGTCGTTTATCTGGCTTCTGTAGAAGATGCACGTACCATTACGGAACAGCACGCACACCGCGCACTGCAGTATTTGGTAAAAAATAAAGAAGAAAAGAAATATATTACTATTGATGAAATCACATCTGCCGTATGTTCTTTTTATAATGTAAATTATAAAGAACTGATGGGCAAGAAAAAAACAAAGGATATTGCGCTGCCGCGTCAAATCGCAATGTACTTGTGCCGTGAATTAACAGGCAACACATATCCGCATATTGGGACTGCTTTTAATGGCCGCGACCATACGACAGTTATGCATGCCTGTATGAAAGTCATGAAATTGATAGAAAAAGACGCCCATTTTAAAGAGTCTATCGAAAAGCTTCAAAACAAAATTAAGGGTGTGGATAAGTAAGATGATAGACTGTAGATACTTTGTGCATAATTTAAAATTTCAAAAAAAAAGTGGATTTGTGGATAAGTAAAACCAATTTATCCACAGGTTATACACATTTGTGGACAGCTTAAAATAGCCGTTTAAATCGACTTATCCACAAATTCACAGCCACTACTACTACGACTACTATCTTTTTAATTCACTTAAACTAAAAAACTAAACGCAGAAAAGGGGATACACCAATGAAACTCAGACTAAAAAAAGAAGATCTAAACAAAGGCCTTCAGACAGTACAAAAAGTTGCTCAAAACAAAAATAACAACCTATCCTCTGAAAACGGACTGCTCATTAAAGCAATCAACAACATCATTGAATTTCAAGCCAATGACTATGACATGGGCATCAAAACAATTGTTCCCGGTATCATCGAAGAAAGTGGTGAAGCATTTATTGCTAATCCCTACTTAATGGAACTGACAAGAAAATTACCTAGTGAAGAAATTGAAATCATAAAAGAAGATGCTGACACACAGCTCATTATTAAAGGCGGAAAATTAAAATTCGAATGTTTGACAATGAACCCGAATGACTTTACGGAAGTTGAAATGGTAGAAAACGGGTACGCCCATTTCAATACGACCAGTGTTATCATGAAAGATTTAATTGATAATACTTCTTATGCTTGTGCAACAGACGTAGCACGCCCCATTTTTATGGGAACTTTTTTAGACGTACAGCAAAATAATATTTCCATGGTTGCTACAGATACACACAGACTGGCTTTGAAATCAGCCTCGTTGGAAACTCCCGTTGAAATGGCTCTGCAAGCCGTTATCCCCAGCCGGTTGTTAGCAGAAATTTCCCGTCAGCTGCCGACTGATATTCCTGAAACTGTTGAAATCACGGCGGTTCGCAGCTATTTAGCCATCAAGTTTGGCAATGTATATATTCGCACTCGGTTAATTGAAGGTGAATTTCCCAATTACCGCCGTGTTATCCCAACCGATTTTCAATGCACGATTACTATTGACCGGGCAGAATTTACCGGTGCCGTAGAACGCGCATCCATTGTAGCCAAAGACGCTCAATATAATGTGATCAATTTTGTCATTGCGGAAAATGAAATTAAAATGATGAGCCAGCATCCGGATTACGGAACCATTGAAGATTCGGTTCCCTGCCAGATGGAAGGTGAACCGTTGGATATTTCCTTTAACGGCAAATTTATTTTGGATATGCTGAAACATTGTCATGATGATGAAGTCGTTTTAAAATTACGCAAAAACAGTCCGATGCTGGTACAAGATAAAGGCCAAACAGACTGCGTATTTGTTGTTACACCGATGAGGACTAAATAAATGGAAAAAGTAAAAATTGAAACCGATATGATACAGTTAGACCAATTTATGAAATGGGCAAGCATTTTGCAAAGCGGCGGAGAAATTCGCTTTTTGCTAGATGAGAATAGAATTTATATCAATGGAAATTTATGCAAAGCCAAACGCAAAAAGCTGTATCCAGGAGACATTGTAGAAATTAAAGAAGTCGGTAAATACGAAATAGTTGGTGCATAAATATGAATATTCAATCTGTCCGTCTTCACCAATTCCGTAATTACAAACAAGAAGAAATTTCATTTCCTAAATCGATTGTCGTATTATATGGGAAAAATGGGCAGGGAAAAACCAATTTATTGGAAGCATTGTATATGGGAGGTATTGGCAAATCCTATCGCGGAATTGCTGATGCGGACTTAATTCAGTGGGACAGCAGTGAGGCCAGCATCATTATTAACTTTTTTCGCAGCGGCGTGTCACAGCAGGTAAAGATTATTTTGTCCAAGCTGGCTAAAAAAGAACTGTGGATTAATGAAACGAAAGTACCGCAGCGCGAACTCGTAGGGACATTGAATGAAGTTTTGTTTTCGCCGGAAGATCTGCAGCTGATTAAAGGCAGTCCGGCACTGCGCCGCCGTTTTATGGATATGGAAATCTCTCAGGTAAACCCTGCTTACTACAAAGAATTGCTGCAGTACAATCGAGCTGTGTCCCAGCGGAATTTACTGCTGAAAAAAATGAAATATGAAGGGCCTTTTTCTATAGAAGAATGGGATCATCAGATTGCGGCATTTGCAGCGTCTATTGTCAAGAAGCGGCTGGCAGCTCTTCATAAAATCAGTTTTCTTTCCGGCGTGATTCACCGCCGTCTGACCGGCGGCAGCGAAAACCTGACGCTGTCCTATGTACAGCCGTATGATACGGTTCAAGACAGCATGCAGCCGTACCGCTGCGATGCGTCGTGGTATTATCAGCTGCTTCAAGCGCATTTACAAGAAGATATGCACCGCATGTCTACGTCTGTAGGACCGCATAGGGATGATTTGGCTTTTGCCGCAGATGGGGCAGATTTAAAGAAATTTGGTTCGCAGGGACAGCAGCGAACAGCTGTATTGGCATTAAAGTTATCTGAATTAGAATATGTAAAATCTGAAACAGGAGAATATCCGGTACTGCTGTTGGATGATGTCATGAGTGAACTGGATGCATCGCGGCGGGAAGCTCTTTTGGAATTTGTCCGTGAGCGTATCCAGACATTTATTACGACGACAGAGCCGACTATTTTTAAATCCATACCGGGATATCATTATGTTTGCATTGAAAAAGGCAAGGTAAAAGGTTATGGAAGAACGGACGCATACGTTGGAAAAAGCAGGAATAGCGATTCCGAAGATATTAGAAGAAAATAGGCTGCTGACGCCGTATAAACTGTACCAGGCAAAGCTTTCCTGGTCCTCTATTGTCGGCGTGCAGATTGCTAAATATTCGTATATACAGCAATTTGATCAAAAGACGGCTGTCGTGGCTGTACTGAATTCTGTTTGGATGAATCAGCTGTTTATGCATAAAAAACAACTGATTGAAAAGATAAATACATTCATTCATGAGCCGTATATTCGAGATATCCGCTTTGTGCGCAGCGGCAGAAAACCGGCAGCTGTCGTCTATGAAACGTTTGAAGGCGAAGAAGAAGAGGCTTTTCCTGCAGAAAAATTAAAAAATATTATACTGCCTAAGGCTTTGGTAGATAAAATTTACCAGGAAACAGCACATCTGCCTGCCCGGCTGCAGGAGCAAATCAGACAGATGCGGTTTCTGCAGGAAAAAAGAAAGGCTGCCTATACGCAGGCAGGACGGCATGTTTGTCCGTACTGCGGCAGATTTTTGCAGCCAGGAGAAACGATATGCTATTTGTGCCGGTTGGACATTCGGCAGAAGAAAAAGAAGAAGCTGCACGATATATTAATCCAAATGCCGTGGCTGACCCTGGAAGAATTGAAGCAGCATGGATATATACCGCAGGAGGGAAAAGTATACGTCGAGCTGTACAATGAAATTCGCCGGGACTGCATTTATCGGTATATAGAACGCATTCACTATCAATGTGACACTGCAGAGGATGATATGATGCTGGCCTTATTTGTCACTCGCAAAAATCCGACGGAAATGACCGATTCTTTTATTCATAATTTAGCAGAAAAATATAGGAGAAAAGAAGATGTATCTACACATCGGCGGCAATCAGATGATTGATGTACGGCGTATCGTAGCCATGTTTAAAGCGCATCCGCGCAAAGCAAATAAATCCAATCCGCTGCAGCAGTATTATCAGCCTTTTATTTCCGTATCTGGAAAAGAAGCAGGACCTATACGTTGTTATGTTGTTACAGAAGATGGCATTTATGCTACGCCTATTACAGTGGAAACATTGGCAGAACGGTATAAAAAATTATTTACAAAGCCTGTGTCATCCCCTACAAAATAATACAAAAATGCGATATAATAAGGTGTTAAAAGTGTTTCGAATAGGAGGAATTGTTACATGTCGCAAGACAAACATATAGATTATGGCGCTGAGCAGATTCAAGTATTGGAAGGCTTGGAAGCCGTTCGCAAACGTCCTGGTATGTATATTGGCAGTACGTCGCTTCGCGGCTTGCACCACCTCGTGTATGAAGTTGTTGATAATAGTATCGATGAAGCGTTGGCTGGGTACTGTACCCATATTGAAGTAACCATAGAAGAAGACAACAGTATTACTGTTGTTGATAATGGCCGCGGTATTCCTGTAGCTATGCATAAAGTAGGGAAACCGGCCGTAGAAGTCGTATTGACCGTTTTGCATGCCGGCGGCAAGTTCGGCGGTGAAGGATATCCTATTTCCGGCGGTCTGCACGGCGTTGGTATTTCTGTCGTCAATGCCTTGAGTGTCTGGACAAAAGTAGCCGTCAAACGCGACGGATATTTATGGAATATTTCTTTTACGCGCGGACGTACAGAGCAGCCGCTGAAAAAAATTCGTCCCTTGGAAAAAAATGAAGAAACAGGGACAAAGGTAAGCTTTAAACCGGACCAAGAAATCTTCCCGGATACGGTATATGATTTTGATACCTTGAAAACGCGTTTGCGTGAATTGGCATTTTTAAATAAAGGCCTGCATATTACACTGACGGATAAACGGGGTCAGGGAAAAAGCGAAGTATACTGCTATGAAGGCGGCTTAACGTCTTTTGTGGAATTTTTGAATGAAAATAAACAGCCGGTCAATCCGACGGTTATCGCGCTGGAAGGTGAAAAAAATCAGGTTCTTGTCGATATTGCCATGCAGTATAACGACGGCTACAGTGAAAATATCCTGACGTTTGTCAACGATATTTTTACAGAAGAAGGAGGTACGCATTTGAGCGGCTTCCGTTCCGGCTTGACTAGAACGATTAACGATTACGGCCGTTCCTCCGGCATTTTGAAGGATAATGAAGACAATTTATCCGGTGACGATGTGCGCGAAGGACTGACAGCTGTTGTCAGTGTCAAAGTACGGGAACCGCAGTTTGAAGGGCAGACCAAAACCAAATTGGGAAACAGCGAAGTCAAAGGGATTGTCGATAATATCGTTTCCGACGGCTTAAAAGAATATTTGGAAGAACATCCCAGTGAAGCCAAAGCGATTATCAACAAAACGATTTCTGCGTCCCGTGCCCGTCAGGCAGCCCGCCGTGCCCGTGAACTGACACGCCGCAAAAATGCATTGGAAATCAGCAGCCTGCCCGGTAAATTGGCAGACTGCTCGGATAAAAATTCAGTGCTGACAGAAATTTATCTGGTCGAAGGGGATTCGGCAGGCGGCTCTGCAAAGCAGGGACGAGATCGTAAATTCCAGGCTATTTTGCCGCTGCGCGGTAAAATTATTAATGTCGAAAAAGCGCGTTTGGACAAAATTTTGGCCAATGACGAAATTCGCTCTATGATTACGGCGTTTGGTACCGGTATTGGCGAAGAATTTGACATTAATAAGCGCCGTTATGACAAAATCATCATTATGACGGATGCCGATGTCGACGGTGCGCATATTCGGACATTGCTGCTGACATTCTTCTATCGGTTTATGAAGCCGTTGATTACAGAAGGCCATGTATATATCGCGCAGCCGCCGCTGTATCAGGTTCGTAAAGGCAAACAGGTATGGTACTATTTTTCCGATGAAGCCATGAATCAAAAATTAGATGAACTGGGACGTGACAGCAACGTCGTTGTGCAGCGTTATAAAGGCCTTGGGGAAATGAATCCGGAACAGCTTTGGGAAACAACGATGGATCCGGAAAATCGAACCATGCTGCGTGTCCATTTGGAAGATGCGGCAGAAGCAGACCGTATTTTCTCTGTTCTCATGGGAGATAAAGTAGAACCGCGGCGTAAATTTATTCAGGATAATGCCAAAAAAGTACGAAATCTTGATTTGTAGGACCCAAACAGCAGGGAGGATTAGCCTATGAAATGGTGGCGTATATGTGTTCTGACTATGGTGTATTGTTTTAGCGCAGTCGCATCCGGATGGGCAGCAGACGCAGTGGAAACGAAGATGCAGCCTGTAGATCCGTCTGTACAAATGAAAAAACTGGATGCGTATTATATTACTTCAGGAAGTACATATGATAAAATTACAGCGTTATTGCAAAGCATTCCTGCCGATAAAACAGGCTTGGATACAAACTACTATTTTCGCATAGATAAAAACTTGACAAGCAACTATTTTTATCATGTGAATGTCTATGATACCTCTACGCATATGCTGAAGAGCAGCTATTTTGTCGCGAAAGATACGTCGTGTGTGTGGCGTCTTCATGAGGAACAAGATGCAGAGCTTATCTTTGGCAGTGCAGAAGAAATGCTGAAAAAAACAGAAGTCATTGTGTATCCCAAACGGATTCCCTTGGGGAGTTACGGCATTGTACGCGTGAATGTGCCGGGAATGATTCCCTATGATATTAAAATGACGAGTCTGAATGCAAATGTGGCGACGATTTCAGATAAAATGAATATTATTCCTGCTGCAGCAGGAACCACCAGTGTTGTCGTCGATATAAAAATAGGAAACGCGGCGAGAACCTATACACAAGATATTACAGTTGTGAATACGGCAGATACAGATGACAGGTATCGCCGCAGTCCCAATGTCAATGTTGGCATCGGTATTGGCTGGCATCATCACGGCGGCATTGGCATCGGCGTAGGACCGTGGTGGTAACTGCATAATAAAGGGGACTGCAACAAAATGAGAATTTTTAGCCCATTTTGCTGCAGTCCTTTTACTATACCGTTTTTCGTGTATCATCTGCCGCATTCGGATATATTTTTTCAAACTTCAAAGAAAAAACTAAAAAAAAGAGCGAGAGATACAGGACAGCAAAACACGTTACGCTGCAGCTCTATAGAATGAAACTTGTTATACCTGATAAAACCATGTATAATAAATCCTAAAAAGTATGATTGTATTATAAAAGGAGACGTGATTGGTTTTGGAATTTTCCCTAGGAAAACAATGTTTGGTTATTGTCTTGCTTATCCTTGGCAATGGTGTTTTTTCTATGCTGGAAATGTCAATTGTCAGCTGCAGGCAGGCCCGTCTGGAAGCGATTGCCGAAGAAGGGAATAAGTCTGCAGAAATAGTTCTGAAATTGCGGGAAAACCCCAATAAAATGTTCTCTGCTGTCCAGTTTGGCATTACGCTGTTGGGACTGCTTACCGGTGTATATGGCGGGACGGAAATGGCGCAGCCCATGTCCAAATATGTAGCCATGATACCTGGATTAGAGCCGTATGCATATAGCGTCAGCTTGACGACGATTGTAGCGGTAGTTACGTATTTGACGATTATTTTTGGGGAAATAGTCCCGAAGCGAATTGCCATCGACAATCCTGAAAAATTATCATGCATGCTGGCGCGGCCTATGTTGTATTTTTGTACGCTGTGTACTCCTTTAATTTGGGTTTTATCGGCTTCGACTGCTTTAGTTACTAAAATGATAGGCGTATCCAAACCGGAAGTACATCCGGTGACGGAAGAAGAAATAAAGCTTTTGCTGGAACAAGGTGCCGAATTAGGCGCGTTTGAAAAAGAAGAACCGGAATTGGTTGACCGGGTGTTCCGCCTGGCAGATATGAATGTCAGTGATATTATGACAAACCGGACGCAGGTTGATTGGATCGATTTGGAAGATTCTGAAGATTTAATGATAAAAGAGATTATTTCCTGCAATCATGTACATTTTCCCGTAGGCAAAGGGTCTTTAGATGAGTTTTTGGGCATGGTTATGGTGAATACTGTTTTTCAGAAGTACTATGAAGCCGTACGAATGAAACAACACGTATCGCTGAAAAAAATTGTTGAAGAAAGCATACAAAAACCTGTCTTTATTCCGGAATCGATGGATATTATGAAAGTCGTAGCTGTATTTCGGGAAGAAAGTGTTCATGAAGCGGCTGTATTGGATGAGTACGGCAGTTTCAGCGGCATTTTAACACTCCATGATATTTTGGAAGAATTAGTAGGGAGTATGCCTTCTGGTGAACAAGAGAAAAAAGAAAATGCCAATCGGATTGTTAAGCGGGGAACGAATCAATGGCTTATGGAAGGCTTGCTGACGATTGAAGAATTTAAAGACTACTTTGAAATCGAAGAGGAACTTCCTGACGAAGAAGAAGACTTATATAAGACACTGGCTGGCTTAGTAACTTATGGCATTGGCCGTATACCGAAAGAAAAAGATACGTATACATGGAATGAATTTACTTTTGAAGTCATGAAAATGGATAATCTGCGGGTAGACAAACTGCTCGTTACGCGGCATGAAATGCCGGCTCCTGCAGAAACGAAATAAAAGAATCCCTCCTATATCTTAGTATGGCAGAGAAAAGATATAGAAGGGATTTTTTTTTAATATTCTGTTTTTGTAGAACGTAAAAATAAAGAACGGAGAACTTCCTGCGGTGATTGATGCTCTTGAATGATGGCATGAACGGCGGCTGTAATAGGAAGCTCGATAGACAGCTGTTTGGAAATATCCATTAATGCTTCTGTAGTATATACGCCTTCGGCTAATTTGGTAAATGGTTTTCCCTGAATAAAATCTTCACCAAAACGGCGATTATTGCTGTGGGGAGAAAATAATGTCGCTTCATAATCACCAAGATGGCTTAAGCCGTAAACGGTCATTTCATTTCCGCCCAATGCTTTGATGAGTACAGATAATTCATGAGTTCCTCGGGCCATCAAAGCCCCTTTTAGGCTGGTCAGATGGGCACCGTCCAGCATGCCGGCTGCAATCCCCATAACGTTTTTGGCAGCTGCGCCGATTTCAATGCCCAGTAAGTCCTGGCCATAATAAAAGCGGATGAGCGGGCTGGTACATATATCGACCAGCGTATGGGTCAATGCCGTGTCTTTAGAAGCCATTACCATACAGTTTGGCATGCCTTGGATAAAATCCTGTACGTGTCCTGGGCCTACCCAGACTGCTGTTTGTACGTGGGGACCGAGCTCTTCTTCCATGACGGTTGTCAACCGTTTGCCGCTGCCGATTTCCAAGCCTTTCATCGCTAAGATGATGGGCATAGTCAAAGGTACGGACAGCGCATGCAGCTGTTTGGCAAACGAGCGGACTTGCTGTGCGCTGATGGCAAGAATGCAGACGTCAGCAGAAGAAACAGCCTGCGTCAAATCAGATGTTAACTGAATGGAAGGGGGAAGTGTTACGTATTCATTTTTTCTAGATGCCAGCAAATCTTTTAAGTTTCTTGAACTGGCTCTGCCCCAAAGGGTTACGGTATGTCCGATATGGTTTGCATACCAGGCGTGAAACGAACCCCAGCGGCCGCAGCCTAAAACGGTTATATTCATGATGCCATCTCCTTATTGTCATTGATTTCATTGTATAAAATAGCCCTATTAGTTGTCAATAAGACAGCCTTTCTGTTGTGTGAAAGGTTGTCTTTATTATAATGCAAAAAAGACTGCCGCTTGGAAGCGGCAGCCCTAAAAAACGATATGTCAATTATAATTTTGCTATGACGGCATCCCGATATTCTTCAGTCGTAGCTTTACCGCCTAGATCTGGTGTCAAGTGTTGTTTTTCTGCTAATACTTGGTCTACGGCTTTGCGGATATTGGCAGCGATTTTGGTTTCGCCAATATATTCCAACAGCATGCAGGCTGACCAAAGAAGTGCCGTTGGGTTGGCAATGTGTTTGCCTGCAATATCCGGCGCACTGCCGTGAACGGCTTCAAACATAGCGTACTTATCGCCGATATTCATGGATGGCATCAGGCCTAAGCCGCCGATAAGCCCGCTGGTGAGGTCAGATAAAATATCTCCGTAGAGGTTGGGCGTAACGATGACATCCATCGTTTCCGGATGCATAACGAGCTGCATGCAGGTATTGTCAACGATTTTGTCATTACTTTCAATCTGCGGATAGTCTTTGGCAATCGTTTTGAAAATATCGAGGAACATGCCGTCTGTCATTTTCAAAATATTGGCTTTGTGAACGCAGGTTACTTTTTTGCGGTTGTGGGAAACGGCATATTCAAATGCTGCCCGGATGATGCGTTCACTGGCTTTGCGGGTAATGATTTTGATTGCATGAACGGTATCGTCGTTGATTTTATATTCTACGCCGACATACAAGCCTTCTGTGTTTTCGCGGAAGGTGACGATATCTACATTCGGAAATGGCGTCGGTACGGCAGCATTGGATTTAGCCGGACGAATATTGGCATACAGGTCATATTTTTTGCGCAGCGTTACGTTGAGCGAACGAAAGCCTTTGCCGATAGGCGTGGTAATAGGGGATTTTAACAAAAGATGCGTTTTTTCAAAAGACTGAAACGCTTCTTCTGGGATAAGTGCGCCGTTTCGTTCGTATTCGGCAGCGCCGACATTGAAGAATTCATAGTCAAGCGGTGCGTGGGCTGCTTTTAAAATATCGATAACGGCATCTGTAATTTCCGGGCCGATGCCGTCGCCTTTAAATACAGTAATTGTCTTCATCTTATCTATCCTCCATAGGTATATAGTCCATTAAATCGCCAACGTATTTGGCAGCCGGGCGGACAATCCGATTGTCATACAGTTTATGTTCGATATTGTGAGCCAGCCAGCCGACCATACGGCTGATTACAAAGAGCGGCGTATACAAATCGCGGGGAATGCCGAGCATGTGATAGGCAAAGCCGCTGTAATAATCGACGTTGCTGCAAATATCCATGCCTGTTTTTTCGGTTAATACTTTAGTGGCAATGCGTTCGAAATGATTGTAGAAGTTGAAAATATCTTCCATGCCTTTTTCTTTAGCCAGTTTGCCGCAGTAATGCCGCATGATTTCCGCACGGGGATCGGACAGCGTATATACAGCGTGACCAAAACCGTAGACAAGACCGTCTGCATTGTCTTTAAATTTTTTATCCAAAATTTTTTGTATAATCCCTTTGATTTGGCTGTCTGTGGCTTTTGTACCGATAGCATCGATGATATTTTCCATCATAATAGATGTACGGACATTGGCACCGCCGTGGCGCGGCCCTTTCAATGCGCCGACAGAACTTGCCATGCTGGAATAAATATCGGTGTTGGTCGAAGAAACGACGACATTGGTAAAGGTGGAGTTGGTGCCGCCGCCGTGATCTGCATGGAGAAACAGGAGCAGGTCGAGAAGCTGTGCTTCCTGTGCCGTAAATTTGCTGTCAGGACGCAGCATAGATAAGATATTTTCTGCTGTAGAATAGTCTTTGCGCGGATAATGGATGACAAGGCTTTTCCGATGATAATAATGAATTTTGGACATATAGGCATAGACGGCAATAGACGGAAGCTTGCTCATGATATTCAGTCCTTTGCGAAGCGTCTGGTATACGTCCGTATTATCCGGATCGGGGTCATAATTGTATAATGTCAGTAATGCGTGCTGTAATTTATTCATCAAGTTTTTGCCGGGAAGACGCAGCAGATTCATTTCCAAGAAATCATCCGGCAGGTCATACCCGTCCTGCAGTACATTGCAGAATGCGTGCAGTTCGTCACGAGACGGTAAATACCCAAATAGCAAGAGGAAGCTGGCTTCTTCATATAAATAGCCGTTATATTTCTCTTTTTTTACTAAATCGCGAATATCGATGCCGCGATAATAGAGTACGCCATCACAATTGACTTTATTCCCAGAAGCGTCACGCTGATAACCGACAACATCGGCGATGCGGGTCAGCCCGACAAGTACACCCGTGTGGTCTTCGTTGCGCAGACCTCGTTTTACACCGTATTTTGAGTACCATTCACGGGGAATCTGGGTATAATTCTGTGATTTTCCATAGAACTGGGCTAAGTAAATATTTTTGTCCAAAGTGATTCCTCTCTTTCCTGCAAGGATAAATGTCCATTGTTAATTATTCCGTGATATTCATAAAAATTCTTTACGAACAAGACGGCGGCTCTTCTTGCAAATTATAAGTTATTATAGCATAGTTAAGATAAAAATAAAATAAAAATAATGAGAAAAAGAAAGAGACAAGGCTAGTCACAATAAGAATAATTATGATATAATATGAGATGAATGCAGAAAAATTTTATAATGTGAAATTTGATTGCATAAATTTCTGTATGAGAAATTGCTACGATACAACAGTCTTTGGGGCTGTGCAGAGGAGGCTAAACCCATGATTCAATTGTATGGAGGAGGCGCGTATTTGATTCATGGTACAGAAATTGTACCAGAACAAGAAGCGGCTAAAATAGAACAACTTACTGGAAAAAAGCCAAACCGGGATGAAGCTCGGAAGGGAACCATTGCGTATTCCATTTTGAAAGCGCACAATACAGCAGACAATATGGAACACTTGAAAATTAAATTTGATGCCATGGCATCCCATGATATTACGTTTGTCGGCATTATTCAGACGGCAAAAGCTTCCGGTATGGAAAAGTTTCCTCTGCCGTATGTGCTGACCAACTGCCACAATTCGCTTTGTGCAGTCGGCGGTACCATTAATGAAGATGACCATGTATTTGGTTTGTCTGCAGCTAAAAAATACGGCGGTATTTTTGTTCCCCCGCATGTGGCGGTTATTCATCAGTACATGCGCGAAAAAATGGCAGGATGCGGCAAAATGATTATCGGTTCGGACAGCCATACCCGCTATGGCGCGCTGGGCACGATGGCTGTCGGCGAAGGCGGCGGTGAACTTGTAAAACAGCTGCTGTGCGATACGTATGACGTAGCGTATCCCGGCGTTGTCGGCGTATACTTGACAGGCAAACCCAATCCGGCTGTAGGTCCGCATGATATTGCCATTGCGATTGTTGGCGCTGTATTTAAAAACGGCTACGTCAAAAATAAAGTAATGGAATTTGTCGGACCGGGCGTAGCGTCCATGTCTACGGATTACCGCAACAGCGTAGATGTTATGACGACAGAAACAACGTGTCTGTCTTCTGTATGGCGTACGGACGAAGATACAAAAGCCTACTTAACGCAGCACGGCCGTCCTCAAGATTATAAAGAATTGAATCCTGCTGATATTGCATATTATGACGGCATGATTTACATCGATCTTAGTACGATTAAACCGATGATTGCTATGCCGATGCATCCGAGCAATGCCTTTACCATTGATGAATTGAATGCTAATTTGGCTGATATTTTACATGAAACAGAAGAAAATATTAAAAGCCGGATGAGCAATAAAAGCATACCGTTTAGCTTGACGGACAAAATTGTAAACGGCAAACTGCATGTACAGCAGGGAATTATCGCTGGCTGTGCCGGCGGCAATTACAGCAACGTCATGGCAGCGGCTCACATTTTAAAACATGCCAGCTGCGGCAGCGGCGTCTTTACACTGGATGTATATCCATCGTCTATGCCTGTATATATGGATTTGGTACGTAAAGGTGCGGCAGCAGACTTAATGGCAGCTGGTGCTATTATGAAAACAGCATTCTGCGGGCCGTGTTTTGGCGCCGGAGATACGCCGGCAAACAATGCCTTCAGCATTCGCCATACGACGCGTAATTTCCCGAATCGTGAAGGATCCAAACCGGGCAATGGACAGTTCTCGGCAGTTGCGCTGATGGATGCCCGCTCTATTGCGGCGACAGCGGCTAACGGCGGTGTATTGACCTCTGCCGAAGGGTATATGGACGATTATAAAGAAGCTCCTTATGAATACGATAACACATCGTATGAATCCCGCGTATATCAGGGATTTGGCAAAGCGGAAACCCAGACGCCGCTGGTTTACGGGCCGAATATCAAAGACTGGCCGTCCATGGAAGCATTAGCTGACAACATTTTGCTTAAAGTCTGCTCGAAAATTATGGATCCGGTCACCACTACCGATGAATTGATACCTTCCGGAGAAACTTCGTCATATCGTTCCAATCCGTTAGGTTTGGCTGAATTTACCTTATCACGGCGCGACCCTGATTATGTAGGACGTGCTAAAGATGTAGACGTAGCAGAACGGGCACGGATGGCAGGCAAATGTCCGGCAAGTATCGATTCGCATCTAAAAACAGTATTTGCCAAAATACAAGAAAAATTTGCAGATGCAGATATGTCTCAAGTGGAAATTGGCAGCATGATTTACTGCGTCAAACCTGGAGACGGCTCGGCGCGTGAACAAGCAGCCAGCTGTCAGCGTGTCCTGGGCGGACTGGCAAACATCTGTAAAGAATATGCGACAAAACGGTATCGTTCCAATGTTATCAACTGGGGCATGCTGCCGTTCCAAATGAAGGAAGATGCTTCCTTTGAAGTTGGTGATTATATCTATGTGCCGCATATCAAAAAAGCGTTGGACGGCGATATGAAAGATATAAAGGCATATGTAGTCGGCAGTACGCTGCAGGAAATATCGTTGTATATAGCCGATATGACAGAAGATGAAAAGAAAATTGTCAAAGCAGGATGCTTGATTAATTATAATCGAAACAGATAAATTAAGATAAAAAGCCCATCGTGCTCATTCGAGCAGGTGGGCTTTTGCCATATGCGGAATTCCTTTTTTGGGAGATTGGCCGTAGTGTTTTTTCCAGGCTCTGTAAAATGCAGAATATTGTTTAAAGCCGCTGTCGTAGCAAATCGTTGTCAGCGGCAGCTGCTTTTTCATGAGCTCGCGGGCCAGCAGCAGTCGTTTGGCAGTAATATAGGTTCGTACAGACTGCCCGGTTTCTTCTTTAAATAGATGCATGAGATAATCCGGACTGATGTACAATTGATTGGCAAGCGCTGCAATGGAGAGGTCTTCCGTAATATGGTCATGGATATACTGCAAAATTGCGGCTATTTTTTCATTTTGCCGTCCCGTTTTGACAGAACCGATGTGATGGGTTTCCAGTGCGTCAGCCAAATAAAGCAAAAACTCTAAAAATAATGTTTTCTGCAATACCTGCTGCCGCGCAGTTGGCGCTGCATTGCAGGCTTGGCGCAGCCGGCTGGATACGCCGTATAAAGAGCCTGCTTCTTGAGGCTGCCGCAGAACTGAAGCTGCAGACGGGCTGAAAATTGCTGTCAAGTGACAGCCCTGTTGCTCATACTGCTGCAGGTAGTCAGAAGAAATGTAGGCAATGATGCGTTCATATACCCTGTCTTCATGGATAATGGGACGATGCATTTGGCCTGCACGGACGACGACGATGTCATAGGGCTGCAGCGCATAGGAATGGCCTTCTATTTCATATGTTACATGGCCCTGCAGAAAGAGCATGATTTTATCAAATCCGTGATAATGATACGGACATTCCCAGTTTTTTTTGTCCAATAGATAGAAAAGCTTTAATGGTTCGTTTAAATAGCCGGTTTGTTTTTTCATAAGCAGACTCCCTAATATAACAGGATTTGCAATAAGTATAGCATTTTTTTGATATAACTGCCATTTTCCGTTGTATATAATAAAGAGTAGATACTAGATAACATAGTTGTCGTTCCTGCGCAAAGGAGGATATATCATGAAATTTGTAAAAATGCATGGATTAGGTAATGACTTTGTATTTATAGAAGATAAACAAGGAGCTGACAAGGATTTTTCCCAGTTGGCTGTTAAAATGTGTGTCCAGCATACCGGTGTCGGTGCTGACGGCTTGATTGTTATTGTGCCGAGCGAAAAGGCAGATGTGCGTATGCGGATTATCAATGCTGACGGCAGCGAAGCAGAAATGTGCGGCAATGGCATTCGCTGCTTTGCCAAATACGTATATGACCATGGTATTATTACAAAAAAAGAATTTGCTGTCGAAACGCTGGCTGGCATTATGAAGCCGAAAGTTACCGTAGGGGATGACGGCAAAGTCAGCTTGGTTACGATTAATATGGGCAAGCCTTTTACAGACAGAGCGCAGATTCCTATGGAAGGTCCTGCCGGTCCTGTAGTAGATGAACCGATTGAAATTGACGGCAAAACATACAAAATTACCAGTCTTTTGATGGGTGTGCCGCATACGATGACGTATGTCCGCGATGTAGATGCGGTAAACCTTCACGAACTGGGACCGAAATTTGAAACGTATAAAGCTTTTCCGCGCAAAACCAACATGAACTTTATTCAGGTTATTGACAACCATACGATTAAAGTACATACGTGGGAACGCGGTGCCGGTGCTACGCTGGCCTGCGGCACTGGCTCTTGTGCCTGTGCAGTCGGTTCGTATCTCAATGGGTTTACGGGCCGCAGTGTCGACGTACAGCTGTATCTCGGTACGCTTCATATTGAATACAACGAAGAAGACGGCAATGTATATATGACCGGTCCGGCAGCAGTTACCTTTACCGGCGATTGGCTGGAAGACTAAGCAGCTTATAAAACTATATAGAGAAATAGGCGTGTGCAAAGCACGTCTATTTTTTTGCAAAAAAATAAGAAAAATTATTAGCACTCCCTTGACAAGAGTGCTAATGGGACGTACAATGTACATGTAATCGGGAAGAGGTTACAGAGAGATACATTAAAAGGTCAAAAGAATAAAAAGACTAAAGAACAAACCACTTGCCGATGCGACAAACAGTTGATGATTTTGAAAGAAGGGTTTTATGATGAAAAGCTTATTTCCAGTAACAAACAATGATTTCTTATTTCCTGATCATGTATTTAACAGCTTCTTCAATGACTTCATGAAACCGTCTGATGGTTCCTATAGCATTCCGAAAGTTGATATTGAAGATACAGACAAAGCGTACATCTTGACAACCGATTTGCCGGGTGTTGCCAAAGAAGATATCAACGTAACATATGATGACAATGTATTGACCTTGTCGGCTAAACATGAAGAAACAAAAGAAGAAAAAGATGCCAAAGATAAGAAAAATTATATTCGCAAAGAACGTACAAACAAAGTATTCTGCCGTCAGTTCAGTGTACAGAACATTCAAAAAGAAGGCATTCAGGCTAACTTTAAAGACGGTGTTTTGACTATTGTTATGCCGAAAGAAGATCCGAAGAAAGTCGCCGAAAGCCATCGAATCGCTGTACAGTAAGCGGTGTATGATTTGAAGTTTGTGTAATCAAAAAAGAAGGTATGCGTTATGACTAGCTTATTTCCTATTGTAAATACAAATGATTTTGCTGTTCCTGATGTTTTTGATAATTTCTTCAACAACTTTATGTGGCCGGCAGACAGCTCGTATAACGTACCTAAAGTTGATATTGAAGATAAAGGCGATGCCTATGTTTTGACAGCAGATATGCCGGGCGTTGCCAAAGAAGATATCAATCTGACTTATGACAACGATGTGTTGACGTTGTCGGCTTCTCATGTAGAAAGCAAAGACGAACAGGATGAACAGAAAAACTATATTCGCAAAGAACGGATGAGCAGCTCATTCTGCCGTCAGTTCCCGGTCAGCGGTATTCGCAAAGAAGGTATTCAGGCATCCTTTGAAAACGGTGTCTTGACGATGACGCTTCCGAAAGAAGAACCGCAGCAAGCAGAAGCAAAACATACGATTGATATTCAGTAATACAAAAATCCCTATCAGTGAATTGGTTTATCATATCCCCCTAAAAAGACAGTCGGATCCACAGCGGTCCGGCTGTCTTTTTATGATATACTAAGTAAAAGCGCAATTCCCAAAGGAGGAGAATAAAAATATGGAAATAAACCAACATCTCTATAAGGGATATTTTATAGACAGGCCCAATCGTTTTATTGCTCATGTGGAATTGGATGGGCAGGCGGTTGTCTGCCATATGCCCAATCCGGGCCGCATGTGGGAATTGCTGTTTCCCCGTGTGCCGATGTATCTCCGAAAAGCCGCAAAGCCGGGACGAAAAACAGCCTACGATGTCGTAGGCATTGAGCGGGACGGCATGCCTGTTTTATTGGATACACAGTATAATAATGATACGGCAGCCTGGCTGGTGCAGCAGCATCTGATTCCCGGCTGGGAAGATTGGGACTTGCTGCGGCGGGAAGTGACTGTTGGCGACAGCCGTTTTGACTTGCTCCTTTGCCGCAAGGATGAATTGTTTTATGTCGAAGTCAAATCCTGCACGCTTTTTGGCAAAGACGGAGCTATGTTTCCCGATGCTGTCACGGAGCGGGGAAGAAAACATATTTTGGAATTAGCTGCCATGCAGGATAAAGGAATTCATGCAGGTGTATTGTTTTTGGTTCATTGGGACAAGGCACACTGGTTTTTGCCGGATTACCATACAGACCCAGCTTTTGCCAATGCCTTTGCGCAGGCAGCTCCCAGATTGGATTGGAAGGCGCTGGCGCTGCGGTGGGATGCCCGCTTTGCAAGACCGACACCGGTACGGCTGTTGGCATATCCAAAAGAAATTCTCCGGCAGGAAAATGAAGATTGCGGCGATTATATGGTTGTGCTGCAGCTGGCAAAAGATGCGGATATTGGTATCGGTGCTAAAGGACCGGTTCATTTTCCTAAGGGATATTATGTATATGTCGGTTCTGCTAAAAAAAATATGGCTGCCCGGCTGGCTCGGCATCAGCGAAAACGCAAGCAGATGCATTGGCATATCGATTATCTGCGGCAGCACTGCCGCGTCACGGCAGTGATTCCCATTCGAACGGCTGCAGACCTGGAACATGAAATAGCACAGGCTGTTGATGCGGCTGCTTCTTGGCATATACCGGGATTTGGCTGTACGGACTGCAGCTGTGTATCGCATCTGTTTGGCTTTGCAGATAATCCCATACACCGCAGAGATTTTATGCAGGTTGTAGAAAACTTTCGTATGAATCGTCTTACTGCGCTGATGCAGTAATCAGCCCGTATCATAACGGTATGGGGGCATAAAAAAAGACGCCGTCACTGTTTTGCAAGTGTACGGCGTCTTTTTCTATTAAGTATTAAAAAGCTTCAAAACTGATGATAAAGATAACCATGAGGAATATTCCTAAGCCTAACGAATACGCGCAAAGCTTTTTTTCTATAGGCTGAAGTTCAAAATATTCGTCAGCATCTGCGTCGAGCTGTGTCTGATTGGTTTGTTTGCTGATTTTGTTGTTTGTATGTTTGTAGTAGTATTCATCCGCTGTAGATGCCGATGAGGTAATAGTGTTAGTAGCCATAATACATTGCTCCTTTCCTTGTTATAGCATAGGTTAAATCGTTGGCGGTACAATACCGTGATAGAAAATATAAGAAATAAAGAGGCCGACCCAGATAATGAAGCCAATCAATGCGACAGCATAGACACCGACTACTCGGCCAAGACCGGCTTTCCATAATTTGCGGACGTTTGTGACCAAACCGATGGAGAAAAAGCAAAAACCGAAGAAAACGGCACGCAGGAGATTGGCTTGGCCGGCACCGGCTTTAGCAGCACCGACAATATCCGGATGAGTATAGCCTGCCAGGAAAATAATGACAAGAGAAGCAACAAAACCGATGATGAATTTGGGGAAGCGGTCCCAAATTTCTCGTTTGGAAATTTTGTAATTCGTATCTGTAGCGGCGCTGCGGCTGTTAAGATGATATACAGACCAGACAATAGCCAGAATAAAGGACCAAACCCCAATGAAGACATCGATAAAGACTTTGGAAGTTGTCGTTGCCATGAGAATCCAGCCTTCCTGATAGTTGACGCCAAACTGCTGCAGGGCACTGTTGCGAATCAGTGTATCAGCAATCGCGCCGGATGCTACGGCACCGCCGTCACTTTTGACGACTAAGCCGAGCCAGGAGCCGGCTACCATAGGTTCGCTGGGCAGGAAATAGGCGGCAGCAAACGGAAGAATGAGCAATTCTACAGCAACAAAAACGATAATAACAGAAGCCAAGATAGTAGGAATGATTTGACGTGCCCGGATGGCGCTGCCTGTAGCAATCGCTGCAGCAACACCGCAGATAGAAATACCAGAAGCCATAGGAGCTGCCCATTCCGGCGTAAATTTGAAGAATTTACGGGCAATAAAATATACAATCGGCCAATAAATGAGGTACGCTTCTACAACTGCGCACATGCCGCGGATGATGACCGTACTTGCCAAGTTCATGGCGCTGATGGTTTGAATACCAATGTTCATGCCTAAAATAACAATCCCTGTTTTGATATACCATTCCGGTTTGGCTGCATCGGAAAGAAAAGCTGTAACTTTAGGGAAGAAGTTGCCAATAATAAGACCGGCGAGAAGAGCAAAGACAAAGCCTAATTCACCTAAACTCAGCGACCAGCCGATATGAAAGACTTCTCTTTTGTTGGGCGTAGCGGCTAAATAGGCATAATTGCCAAAAATATTTGTAAGTATCGTAATCCAATAGATAACAGTAAAACCAAGGGCAAATTTCTTTATTTTATTTCCCATGAAATATGCGCCAATTGAAGTAACAATAAGTGTAAAAAGATATGTCGCAATGACGGAACCAGCACCGCCGAGCCAAGCAAAGCCTTTGGAATTGGCAGCAATGGATTTTGCTGGATCTATCCAAACACCGAATGATGTTACCCATCCGAGTAAATCAAGGCCCCAAATTTTTCCGGCACCTAATGCAAATATAAAGAGTCCCAGCCATACAGCCCACCAATCTTCGCTTTGAAGCAGGCTGGAACGATGTATTGTGGTTGTTTCCGTTGCCATAAAAGAACACCTCGCGTTTTTATTATGAAAATCAGCACTAAAAAAAGCGCCACCTATACAGATGGCGCGTATGTAAACGGGCAAAGAGATACTTTGCATGCTGCTCATCTGTCAGGTAAAAAATCCTGCTGGAATTGGCACCGTTCCTATAGGAGGTTGCCGCAGCGTCATTAGGCCAGTCCTTCAGCTGCTCTGGATGATGAAGTGTGCAGTTTAAATTATAACTTCTTTTGTAGATGTTATCCGTGATGCTTACTGCACATTCGCTGGCAGCAGCAACACATGATGGTCAAATTTTTTAAGTACCCCATAGTGAAAACCCCTTGAATATATTGTGTAATCAATAAAAACATAGAAACTAAGTAAATCACATTGCAATGTTGTAATGGATGATACATGAATTAGATGCATTTGTCAAGTGATTTTACAAAAAAAGATACAAAAATAGTATTGTTTGTGCCAGCCAAAATATACGCTGTCCTCTGAAATACATAACAAAAGAGATGTTCCTGCAGGCTATATATAATAAACAGCGTTCCTAAAGCAAGTGAAATAATTTAGGAACGCTGTTTGTATAGAATAGGGGTGAGAGATTGTTATTTATTATTTTTGCAAGGCGGCTAATTGTGCTTTGAGTTCTTCGTTTTCCTGTTTTAAGGACGATACGTCGTTAGCCAGCGCATTTACTTTTTGAAGCAACGCATCGTTGGCAGCTGTCGGCGAGCTTTGTGTACTGCCGGCACCGATGCGGAAGGTGGCACCGATATTGGCTGCTGCTTTATGATTGTTGAAGGAACGGGAAGCGGCAAAGGAGAGGAGAACGTCTTTATTGGCATTATAAAAACCGCCGAGAGCAGCCGCTTTTTTGCCGTCATAGTTACCGGCAGACGCAGCCAGCTGGAATTTGGAGCCCGTGCCGTCATAATTCAATGGATGCAGACCGGCTAACGCTGCGGACAGGGCGCCGACATTGTCAATTTCTTGGCCTAAGGCAGCACTGGCAGTATCTATTTTTGCATTTAAAAAGGTATCAGCCGTTGTACGAGCTGTTTGTTCCGCATACATTTGACTGCCTGTTGTTACTTCGTGGGAATCAGCAGCAATACTTCCATCTGCTACGTTAGTAAGGGTGCGATAGGTATTGGAAGTACTGTCACCAAATGATACCTCATTAGCTTTTGTGGCGATGCTGTTGGCACCAATAGCTACTGCATTAGCAGCAGTGGATGTGACTTTGGCATTGGTGCCGATGGCAGTACTATTATCAGCATCTTTTTCTACAGTCGCACCATATCCTAAGGCATTAGAATGAGAAGCATTGGCTGTGGTATGCGCTCCGATAGCTGTACCGGAGCCGCCGGCAAAGGCACCATAGCCAAAATCAGAACGGTCGCCGACAATAACTACTCTTGCTTTATCATAGGTCGTTTTGATGTTGCCAAAATCATAAGGTTGTTTACCTGCATTTTCAGGTTTATTAGCTTCAGCGTCTAATTTTTCCTGATTGTATGTACCGTCATCATTTTTACAATTTTTAATATCGTAGAAGGCAGCACGAGCATTAGGTCCATTTGTAATCATAACACTAGCGCCTGTTGTACCGTCCAGTTTTCCGTTTACTGGGCTTGTAGTAATATTCACATTGGTATTGGGGCCGATTGTACTATTTACTGCAGCTGCAAGTACAGCTCCGCCTGCCATACTTATTGCTATACACGTGCTTAGGATGGCTTTGCTTTTCTTTGTAATCAATTTCATTATAGATTCCCCCTGCATTTATTTTGATATTGCCTATTATATGATTTTCATTTGCATATAATACGTGCATTTTGGGATACGACAACCAAACTAGAACGTATGCCGATAACTTTGCTTGATGTTGATACAATTTTTTAATGACATAGTATAGATATGTTTGTATCAAGATTTTTGGCACGTAACTGTGATAAAAACGATAAGAAGTATCAATAAAAATCACGTTTATATTTAACCACTGTGTTAAAAATTTGTCAACATATATTTGATAATTTATTGCATTTTACACGAGAAATTTTTGACAGTTAGCATAGCAGTATTGATACAAAATTTAGATGAATATTGAAAATAATAGCTAAAATAATAAAAAGTTGGAGATGCGGCAAACTGTTTACAGGCAGGTGTTATATCCATTTTTACTGTTTGATGGATACATAAATAAAAAAGTTATTTTATTTACGATGACGGCAGGTTACAACTTTTGAAGCAAGAAAACCCCCGAAGAGGCAGATGTTCTTCGGGGGAGGTGGATATATGTCACTGTGGAACTATCCAATTTCCGGGATTAATTTGAGTATATTATGCAATACAAGCTATTTTAATTCACCTATATACCAGAGACAGTAAAAAAATCTTAGAATTAACAACTCTGTTATATATAAATACAACTTAGAAGGCAGCGACTTCGTCAAGTGCCTTGACTGTACCACTTTGCTTCATCTCTACGGACTGGTCTTCCTGCAGTCCCGTAAAGATTACGAGACAGGCATCTGACTTCGCATTTTTTTTGATATACGCATCATCGAAATGCATGAGCTTATCACCTTTCTTGACTTTCTGACCAGCTTCAACAAAGACTTCAAATCCCTTGCCGCCGAGATTGACTGTATCGACACCGATGTGCAGCAGGTATTCCGTGCCATCTGCAGCTTCCATGCCGATGGCATGCTTCGTATCAAAGACAACGACAACTTCGCCGTCAGCCGGTGCATAGACCGTTTCTTCTGTCGGATAGACAAAGAAGCCATCGCCCATCATTTTGTTTGCAAACGCTTCATCCGGAGCATCCGTAATCGGATGGACCTCGCCGGCTACAGGGCTGCAGAGGATATGCGAAGCAATCGCTTTAGGAGATTCTTTTTTCGGTTCTTCTGCTTTTACTTCAGGTTTTGCTTCCTCAGCAGGAGCATCAAGAGAAGGCTCGATATCCGGTGCTGTTTCAAGATACGTCTCGAGATTGGATTTGATGACGGCAACCTGAGGCCCGTAAATGACCTGAACGCCCGTGCCTTTGACAATGACGCCTGCAGCACCCGTTGCCTTGAGGATTTTTTCATTAACAAGTGAAGAATCAGCTACTGAGCAGCGCAGGCGCGTCGCACAGCAGTCAACAGATGTAATATTGTGCTTACTGCCGAGGCCGCGTGCAATCATCGAGCTCTTGGCATCTTCAACAGCCTGTACGGAAGATGTACCGACTGTACCTTTTTTTGCCTGGTAATCAGCTTTAGTATACAGCTTCGTTTCGTCGTCGTCATCTTCACGGCCTGGCGTCTTAAAGTCAAATTTCTTGATCATCCAAGTGAAGATGAAGTAATAGAGGAAGAAGTAGATAATGCCAACGGGGATAATATACATCCAGTTTGTCTTAGCTTCCCCCTGCAGGATACCGAAAATGAAGAGATCCAGAAAACCGCCCGAGAACGTCAGGCCTACGGCGATGTTCAGTATATGCGCAATCATATAAGCTGCGCCGGCCAAAATGACCTGAACACCAAAGAGTGCCGGTGCTACGAACAGGAAGGAAAATTCAATCGGTTCCGTAATACCCGTGAGCATTGAAGTCAGAGCTGCGGAAAGAAGCAGGCCATTGGCAGCAGCTTTTTTCGATGGCTTAGCACAGCGATACATGGCAAGGGCTGCACCAGGCAGACCGAAAATCATGAAGATGAATTCACCGGAGAAATAACGCGTAGCGTCTGCGCTGAAATGCGCGATATTTGGCGACGCGAGCTGTGCAAAGAAGATGTTCTGACCACCCTGAACGAGCTGGCCGTCGATCATCATTGAACCGCCGACGCCTGTCTGCCAGAACGGCAGATAGAAGACATGATGCAGACCAAACGGAATCAAGGCACGTTTGATGATACCAAAGATTAACGTACCGATGTAGCCCGTGCCCGTGACGAGGCTGCCGAGAGCAAAGATGCCATCTTGAGCCAGCGGCCAGATAAAATAGAGGGCAATGCCGACGAAAAGATAAACGACCGTCGAGATGATCGGCACAAAGCGCGAACCGCCGAAGAATGACAGGGCATTGGGCAGTACAATTTTGTGGAACTTATTGTGCAGATACGCTACGCCGATGCCGACGATGATGCCGCCGAAAACACCCATCTGATACGACATAATACCGCAGGAACTCGCAATCGTGCCTTCGAGCACGCCCGATGCAATCAAGCCGTCCGGCAGTATTTGACCGTTGAGTTTGAGCATCGCGTTGCAGGCACTGTGCATGACAAAAAATGCAATCATAGCCGCGAGAGCTGCGACTTCACGCTCGGCCTTGGCCATGCCGATGGCCACGCCGACAGCAAAAATGATAGGAAGATTGCCAAATATCGTGCTGCCTGCGCTGGACATGATGGTCAAAAGGCCTCCAAGAAGCGTACCATCGCCCAAAATGGTCTCAAGCCCATATGTCTTGATTGTCGTTGGGTTCGTGAATGAGGCGCCGATGCCCAGAAGAATACCGGCAATCGGCAGTACTGCAACTGGCAGCATGAAACTGCGGCCAACGCGCTGTAATACGTTGAAGATTTCGTTTTTCATGAGGACCGTCCTTTCTTGCTGCGGTCAGCCGGACAAAAAAGCACCAGCAAAAAGCCATTGACAAAAATTCATCTAGCGAAACCAGAGGTGAATTTTTGTTGCTTTTCGCTGATGCCTGCCTATCCAGTAACACGCGAATCATATGTTACAACATATTCTTGTTTTAATAAATCCATTATACCTTAAGGGAATAGCATTGTAAAGTATTTTTACAATGCAAGGAGTTTTCAGATTTCATTTATATGCTATAATAAGCTATATCTTTTAGATGGATATAGGGGGTACTTAAAAATGGACAGAACAGAAGCGTTACAGTTATTGCAGAAATATAATAAAGAACCGTTTCATATCATGCATGGACTTACCGTAGAAGGTGTAATGCGCTGGTATGCCAATGAATTGGGTTATGGCGACCAAGCAGATTATTGGGGTCTTGTAGGATTATTGCATGACGTAGATTTTGAAATGTATCCGGAACAGCATTGCAAAAAGGCACCGGAACTGTTAAAAGAAATCAATGCCGGTGATGACTTTATCCATTCGGTAGTTTGCCATGGCTATGGCATTTGTGTCGATGTTGCGCCAAAGCAGGAAATGGAAAAGGTATTGTTTGCGGCAGATGAATTGACAGGTCTTATTTGGGCAGCAGCCAAAATGCGTCCGTCCAAAAGCACGAAGGATATGGAAGTAAAAAGCTTGAAGAAAAAATTTAAAGATAAAAAATTTGCTGCAGGCTGTTCCCGCGATGTAATCAAACAAGGAGCAGAAATGCTTGACTGGGATTTAAATGATTTGTTTGATAAAACTATCTTAGCTATGCGCTCTTGTGAAGACAGCGTACGTAAAGAATGCTTGGAACTCACGGGTGTAGAAGAATAAATAAAACAAAGTTGTTTTGCAAAAGGAGGCAAGTACGATGAATAAGAAAATAATGACAGCCGTAATGGCCGCTATGATGACTGTGGGGACTATGGGTTCTACCTTTGCCGCTGGATTGGGGACGATCGATATATCGGCATTGCTGCAGAGCCATCCAAAATTCCAGCAGACCGTAACGACGTGGCAGAAGGATGTGCAGAAAGCACAGAAAGATTTCCAAAACGAAGCAAAGAAAACCACTGATAAAAAAGCACAGGAAGCCTTGGTGCAAAAATACAATGCACAACTGAACAAACAGCGTATTGATTTGTTTAGCCCATTAGAAAAAGACATTTTGGCAAAGACAAAAGAAGTAAAACAGGAAAAAAATCTGGATTACATCGTGTTGAAAGGTTCTGTAGTAGACGGACAGTCTCAGGATATTACGGCAGATGTAGCTGCTAAATTAAAATAAAAAGACAGAAAAATTCCATAAAGGGATAAAAAAGCCTTTATCACATTCGTGTGAATAAAGGCTTTTATTTTGGGTATATAGTTATTTTTTGCACAGATAAATATAGCATAATATACTCAATACATATAAAAAATGAAACAAGTGTTGACAGAAAAATACAACCTCTTGTATTTTTTATAAAAAGAATATGGAATTCCAAGAATGACATAACAAGGAAAAACAGCAACAAAGGGCAAGACTATGGTCTTTTATTCACAATCTCCTTCTTGTATGATGAATGCATGGAATACGCGTTATGAAAAAAACATAAAAAAAGGAGAGTGTTTGTATGGAAATTGTTGCAATTGTTTTAAGTTTATTTTTACTGGTAACATTTGCGTATAAAGGGTTTTCTGTTATTTTATTTGCACCAATATTCGCATTGTTTGCCGCTAGCTTTTCTGGACTTCCGATTTTACCGGGTTATACAGAATTATTTATGGCAAAAGCCGTAACATATATCAAATCCTTCTTCCCTGTATTCCTTTTAGGAGCTGTATTTGGTAAGGTTATGGAAGAAACGGGCATGGCTCGCAGTATTGCCATGAAAACCATTCAGTTGATTGGTAAAGACAGAGCCGTATTTGCTGTCGTATTTGCCTGCATGATTCTTTGCTATGGCGGTATTTCCATGTTTGTCTGCGCATTTGCTGTATATCCGTTCGCGGCAGCTTTGTTCCGTGAAGCAGATATTCCAAAACATTTGATTCCGGCCTGCTTTGTTGCCGGCGTATTTACGGCTACCATGGACTGCTATCCAGGTTCTCCGCAGATTCAAAATATTATTCCTACGATTTATTTGGGAACGACAACGTTTGCGGCTCCTATTTTAGGCCTTATTTGCGGTACTTTATTAATTGTTCTTTGCCTTCTGTATTTGGAATGGCGTCGTAAAACCTTCAAAAAACACGGAGAAGGATACGGCAATCATACGATTAATGAAACCGTTATTGATCCGGATGCCAAATTGCCGCCATGGCAGTTGTCCATCGTGCCGCTGATTGTCGTTTTAGCCATGAATTTCTATTTCTCCATGGTTTTCACATGGGACAATGCCTTGCTCGCTCCTTTCAAAGCAATGAATCTGCCGTTGGTTGCTAAAGATGTACACAACGTTGTTGCTATTTGGGCTCTTGTTCTTGGCTTGCTTGCCGCTATTATTATTGCCTGCGTTACAGGTAAGAAATTCTTATCTAAAAATACAAGTGTTAAAGCTGCTTTAAACGCTGGTGCCTTAGGTTCTTTGCTGGCTATTATGAATACAGCATCAGAAGTTGGCTACGGTAATGTTATTTCTTCTTTGCCGGGCTTCTTGGAAGTTGCCGATGCGTTGCTGGGAATTGGCGACGGCATGCCGTTGTTCAACGTAGCGTTAATGGTTAATATTTTAGCCGGTATTACAGGTTCTGCTTCCGGCGGCTTGAGTATCGCGCTGGATATTTTTGGCAATCACTTCTTGGCAGAAACAGCTGCTGTAGGGATTCCTCCTGAAGTCGTTCATCGTATCGCTGCCATGGCTTCCGGCGGTATGGACAGCTTGCCGCACAATGGGGCTGTTATTACGACCTTAGCTATTTGCGGTTTGACTCACAAAGAAGCATATAAAGATATGTTTGCTATTACCTTATTGAAAGTTGTTGTAGCATTCTTTGCCGTATTCTTCTATATGTTGACAGGTATATGCTAATAAACTAAAAGTTTAATATACGGAAAAAACCACTCTTCTGGTCAGGAAGGGTGGTTTTTTGTAGGTGTGTACAGTTTGCCGTATGCTGGGATGGGAGCCCGGCATACAGAGTCATTATTATCGAGAAGAAAAGACGTGTACACGATTTAGATTGAAAGTTTGTAGTGTGACACTACTTAGAAATAATTCGCAATAGAAATTATTTCAACCAAATAATACCATGATTTAAAAAATGGGTCAAGGGATAAAAAATAATAGATTTCATGAAAAATCAGCACAGCATATCATGAAAAATTGGGGGCTTTTGTTTGAAGAAAAGCAATCGCAGTGCCTCAATTATATAAAAAAATACTGCGTATCTAGGAGAAGACAGCAGTATTTCTTTTTGGTAGTATGACTAAATTGGTGCAACGCGAGATAAAAGATGTTTCGTTATTCGTGTTCTTCTAACTGTAAATGACCAATACGTCCTAATAAAGAGAGAATTTCTTCACGTTCTTGCTGAGAAAAATTACGCAGAACCAAGTCATTTAGTTCTTCAATTTTCTTTTGCACCGGTTCTTTCAGGGCAAGGCCTTCTTTGGTTGCTCTAACGCTGATGCTGCGGCGATTGTTGGGATTTAAAATACGGTCGATAAGGCCGCGTTTTTGCATGCGATCCAACACACCGGAAATGGTAGAGTTTTCTACACGAAGGATGTTGGCGATTTCTTTCGGTGTCAGCGTTTCATCCTTCCAAAGACAGGCTAATACGCCGTATTGCCCTGGTGTAATGCCGAATTGCGAGAGGTTTTCTGAAAATATGAGAAAGACTTCGTGCTGGGCAATCGTTAATAAAAAGTTGATACATTTTGTGTACTCCACGATGATGCTTCCTTTCCATTACAATATTTCGCATTACAAATTATATGTACTTATAGTTTATCATATTATGAAGCATCTCGCTATACGAAGTCGGATAATTTGTGAAAAAAATATCAGACTTTCTTTCCCTATGCTGCTGAGTCCTGCAGTGAATTGTATATAAAAATACCTGCCTCCTTTTTTAGGAGGCAGGCTGAGAGATAGATACAGTATGCTGCCAGTAGTGAAACATGTATCTTAACGGAAAAGACCGCCGGAGATAACCAGTTTTTGAATTTCATTGGTTCCTTCATAAATTTGGGTGATTTTGGCATCACGCATCATGCGTTCTACATGGTATTCTTTCATGTAGCCATTGCCGCCGAGCATCTGTACGCATTCTGTAGTCACTTTCATCGCTGCATCGGTGCAGGCTAATTTGGCAACAGCAGCCGCTGTGGTGAACGGTTTGCCAGCTTCTTTTAGGCAGGCTGCTTTGTAAAGAACCAATTTGGCTTTTTCAATATCGGCATATAATTCGGCCATTTTGAAGGCTAAGTATTGCTGCTTGAAAATCGGTTTGCCAAATTGTTCACGTTCTTTCATGTAATCCACAGCTATTTTGAAGGCGCCTTCGGCAATGCCGAGAGCCTGCGCGCCGACGCCGATTCTGCCGCCGTCCAATGTTTTCATAGCCAGCTTAAACCCTTCACCCGGTTTGGCAATCATGCGGTCAGCAGAAACGCGAACATTTGACAAGACCATTTCAGAAACTTGAGCAGAACGAATGCCCATTTTGTTTTCTATTTTTCCGACATGGAACCCTTCCATTCCTTTTTCTACGACAAAAGCACACATGCTTTTTGTTCCGATGGAAGGATCGGTTAAAGCATAGACGACGGTATAATCTGCCAGCGGCCCATTGGTGTTGAAAATTTTGGTGCCATTGAGAATATAGCTGTCATCGTCTTTTTCAGCAATCGTTTTTTGACCTGCTGCATCGGAACCGGCACTGTGCTCTGTCAGACCAAAAGAACCGATAGCCTGGCCGCTGGCAATAGGAGATAAGAATCGTTTCTTTTGTTCTGCATCTGCGTTGGAGTACATAATGCTGCCGCCATATAAAGACGTATTGACAGAAAAAGCAATGCCAAAGGAAGCGTCTACTTTGGATACTTCTTTGACGGCTAAAATATACGGGACATATCCTAAACCAGTACCGCCAAATTCTTTGGGATAGCAAAGACCGTACATGCCCATGCTGCCGAACTCTTTGAATGCATCTATGGGGAACGTCGATGTTTCATCACGTTCAACGACACCGGGAACCAGGCGTTTAGCTGTAAATTCACGAGCTTGATTGACAATATGCTGCTGCTGTTCTGTTAATTCGAAATTCATGGTACAGTCACTCCTTTTAGATTTAAAAATAGCAAAACAAAAATTACAAATTAATATTTCCCCAAAGAATAATTTGCAATAAGAAATATTATACTTGCATAATATCATAGATAATAAGTAAAAGCAATAAAATACTAAAAATAGCATAATAAAATGATTCGCAATGCGAAAAATTCATAATATATACAAAATTGCCGTTTTCTAAAAGAAAGGAAACGTGTGGATTTTATGTACTGAATGACGTATAATTTAAAATATATTATGAATATGTCAATATAAGAAAATACTAACTGGAGTAGGTCATGAAGCAGAAAAAAATATTTGGATTTGATTACACGGACAATGAATATATGAAGATATTTATGTATTTATTAGTCGGCGGTTCTGCGGCACTGCTGGAATGGGGACTGTTTTTTGTGTTTTTTAGTGTTTTGACGCATGCAGGCATATTTTCGCTGCAGACGCAGAACGTTTTGGCGGCGACGACGCTGGCTTTTGGCACGTCTACGCTGTATCATTATTTTTTATGCAATCGCTTCGTTTTTGACAGCGGCAGCCGCTATCATAAGGGAACGGAAGTATCCTTGGTGTTTTTAGTCAGTGCCATCGGACTTGGCTGGAATTTGCTGCTGATGTGGGTTTTTACCTCTCCTATGCTGCTAGGGCTGAATCCGATGATTTCTAAAATCATGGCCAGTGCGATTGTCACGGTGTGGAATTATTTATCTCGCAAAAAATGGATTTTTAAATGAGATGTGAAATGAGGTGCAGGGGTATGAAACGAAATGAAAGAGTATTGGAATTACTGCGTCAAATGATTGCTGTTGACAGTGAAACCAATACAGAAAAAGAAATTGCCATGGAAAAGTATTTGCAAAAGCTGTTGTCTCATATGCCGGGCGTAACAGGGGGGATGATTCACATACCCAATGATGCGCATGACCGCTCGGTTGTATATGGATTGATTTCGGGCAGCAGCAAGGATACGGTCATTTTTATGAATCATCATGATGTCGTTGACACAGAAACGTATGGAAACATGCAGAGTCATGCTTTTGCGCCGGATGAACTGCTGCAGGATTTACTGCAATCGGAAAAACGTGAAGACGTGCTGGCTGATTTGCAAAGCGGTGACTGGCTGGTTGGACGCGGTGCCTGCGATATGAAAGGCGGAGCTGCTGCACAGCTGGCTGTATTTGAAGAGTATGCAGCCCATCCGGGGAAAGCGAGCCTCCTGTATATATCCCTCCCTGATGAAGAATCCTATTCTGCCGGCATGCGTATGGCTGTATCCATCCTGCAGGATTTAAAAAAGGCCTATGGTTTGTCGTATCGGGTTTTGGTAGACAGCGAACCCAATGATAAAGAAAAAGGAACGCTTATTTCGTATACCGGCTCCGTAGGCAAACTGCTTCCGGTCGTCGTCGTGCAGGGAAAATCGGTTCATATTGGCAATTATGGGCAAGGCATCAATCCTTTGGGAGTTATAGCGCATTTAATTGCAGATACGGAAGGCGATATGTCAATGATTGATACCTGCGGCAGTGAAATGACGCCGCCGCCGGCATGGATTTATTTGCGGGACCGCAAAGAGCATTATGATGTGTCGCTGCCGCAACGGGCAGCAGCCTGCGCCAACTTTATGATGTACGATAAGACGCCGGATGATGTCATGTATCTGCTGATGAAAGCGGCGCGCCATGCTGTGGATGAAACTTTGAAAAAAATGCACAGTCCATTGGCAATGCCGGTTATCAGCGGCGCAGAATTGCTAAAACAAGCCATGTCCTATCCGGGATTTGATGTATTTTATGAAAATGTCAAAAACAACAGTTTTATTGCCCTGCAAAAAGGGGAAAGTACATATGCGCAGGAAACCATTCATTTGATTGAAAAAATCCTTCATTTCATTGGCATGACAGAACCTGTCGTGGTCATTGCCTTTGCTCCGCCGTATTATCCTGCCGCAGACAGCCGTTCATTGCATGACACGCGTTTTGACGGCTTGATGCAGGCTGTACAAACTACGGCAGATGTCCAGTTCCGCCATTATTTTAACGGCATTTCCGACTGCAGCTATTGCTGTGTATCACCGGATTTGAATGAAAAGATGCTGGAAAGCAACCTTTTATTATGGGGGAAATCCTATCAGTTTGATTTTTCGGCCATGGCACATCTGCAGATTCCGTTTTTGTTGTTGGGCCCATGGGGCAAAGATTTGCACGAACGGACAGAACGCGTGCATATTGCCAGCGTATCGGAAAAATTACCGGCTGTGTTGGATAAAATTATTGCTTATATAGGAGATACAGCCATATAGAAATATGAATTTTTGTAAAAATAACGCACTTTTTATGCTTTTTGGTTCTATTGTAACAATACTGTAACAATGTTGTGGTACTATTTACATAGTAATGTAATGGACACCATGGGTGTAGTATTACAAAAATAAGAAAGCTGGGATTATGATGAAAAGAAAATCATTAGTATTAGCCGCTGTTATGGCAGCATGCGCTACGTCGTTTGCTTTTGCAACGCCGCAGACACAATGGGAACAAGGCCAATGGCAGGTAGATCTCGGTGCTTGGAACCCAAAGGCATCTATTGATTCCAACAAAATTAATGGTTGGAAAAAGGGTGATGTCAGCAGCGACAGCAAATGGGATTTCCAGGGCGGTCTTACTTATGGCTTGACTGACAAATGGGGATTGCAGTATGGCTACTATGGATTAAAAACAGGTACGAATAATGAAATGCCTGGTACTGATGGTGATGAACACGAAGTAAACCTTGTATACTCCATCAACAAAAACTTCGCTGCTTATGCCGGCTGGAATCGCATTAAGAATTCTTTTAAAGATGGTGTCAACTACAGCAATACCAACAACATTGCTCAAATCGGCTTGATTGCCAAAGCTCCGCTGGCTAACAACCTCGATTTCTATGCCAAAGGTGCTGTTGGTACACAGCGTACAGCATTGTGGGAAGCAGGTCTTGGCTACAGCATCACACCGAATCTTGATATCAATGCCGGCTATCGCTATTTGAATACGAAATTAGCTGATCAGGGCGATTACAGTAAAGTAAATGATGACATGAACATCTCTTATAAAGGCTTTATCGCCGGTCTTTCTTATCGTTTTGGCGGCGGCCACAAAGAAGCTCCGGCTCCAGCACCTGTTGTTACTCCGGAACCCGCTCCGGCTCCAGTCGTAGAAACACCGGCTCCAGCTCCTAAAAACGACTACTATGTAGAAAGCGTTCACTTCGGCTTTGACGAAGACCAGCCGCTGGCTTCTGAACAGGCTAAAATGGATCACTTCGTACAGGTTGCTAAAGCTAACCCGCAGGATACATTCAAACTTGTCGGCAATACAGATGCTAAAGGCTCCAGCGCATATAATGATGACCTTTCCAAACGCCGCGTAGACAACGTTGCTGCATACGCACAGAGCCAGGGCGTACCGGCTTCTCAGATGCAGCTCGATTATAAAGGCAAAACAGATCCTGTAAGCACAAACGATACCGATCAGGGTCGTGCTGACAACCGCCGTGTTGATATTTGGCAGAATAAATAATTGTAATATCGGTTGATGAATAACATATAACCCTCACAAAGAGTCAGTCTGCAGACTGGCTCTTTTGGGTTTTATATGCAAAGATATGCTGTAGAAATCACGCCTGTTAAACAGAAGAATACATTATTTCAAGAACACGTTTTTGCGTGCAAAAACTCTTGATAATTTTTCGTATTTACGCTATAATAACATAGCTAACTTAATAAAAGTACTGGTGCGTGGTAATCCGTTGGGGCTTGTGCAATGGGAACCTATGAACCTTGTCAGGTCCGAGAGGAAGCAGCAATAAGTAGATATTTCCATGTGCCACGAGGAAACCTGACGGGTTATCATACACGAGTACTTTTCAGTTGGTAAAAGCAGCGGTTAGCTGCTTTTTTTCGTATATGGAGAGGAAAGAACATGGCATACATTGCATTATATCGTAAATGGCGGCCGAAAAACTTTGAAGATGTCGTAGGCCAGTCGCATATTACGGAAACATTGCAAAAAGCGATTGATACAGATAAAGTGGCGCATGCCTACTTGTTTTCCGGCCCGCGGGGAACAGGTAAGACGAGCACGGCCAAAATATTTGCCCGTGCGATGAACTGCGTACATGGCCCGACGTCGCATCCCTGCAATGAATGCGAAGTATGCCGTCATATTTTACAGGGCGAATCGATGGATGTCGTAGAAATCGATGCGGCGTCCAACCGAAGCATTGAAGATATCCGGACGCTCCGTGAAACGATAAAATTTATGCCGGCTGAAGGACATAAAAAGATATATATTATCGATGAAGTGCATATGCTGACGACAGAAGCGTTTAATGCGCTGCTGAAGACGTTGGAAGAACCGCCGGCTCATGTCATTTTTATTTTGGCGACTACAGAACCGGAACGGATTCCCATGACGATTTTGTCACGATGCCAGCGATATGAATTTCGCCGCATTACCAGCCGGGATATTGCCAAACGGCTTCTTTATGTAGCTGAGCAGGAACATATTGATTTGACCAAGGGAGCTGCACACATTTTAGCTGTTCAGGCTGACGGCGGCATGCGGGATGCGCTGAGCATGCTGGACCAGTGCGTAAGCAACACCGAAGGGACGATTGATGAATCATTAGTCCGTGATTTGTTGGGACTCATTGGCCGTGATTGGTTATTTTCCCTGACGGATGCCGTTTTTGCAGGAAAAGGCGCTGTGATTATCAAAGCTGTCGACGATGTCGTACGTATGGGAAAAGAGCCGCAGGTGCTGCTGACAGAAGTGCTGGAACATTTGCGGGCCATTATGCTCTATCAAGCTGATTCCCAGACAGATACACTGGCGGCGTATGCAGACTCGATGAAAGAGCTGGCAGCGCAGGCCAAGAAAATGACGCCGGAGCGGGTGTTTGCCATTTTGAATGTACTGCAGCAGGCTTTGTTGTCTGCTAAAAATTCTCCCGTACCGCGGGTCGCTGTAGAAATGGGGCTGCTCATGGCAAGCCGTACGCAGGATACGGCACAGCTTGCCGTAGACGGCCAAGCTGTGCGTACCGTTCCGGAAGATGTGCTGGACAGACTGACACGGCTGGAACAGGCAGTTTTCCAAAACGGCCGTACGCTAGTCAAACCGAAAGCCCAGGAATATATTCCCATACCGGAAGAAGAGGAACGGCCAGCTGGTTTCACAGAGGAAGCCGTTCCGTTTCCTGATGAAGAATATACAGCCAGTCCTGCTCCTGTCGTGCCGGAAGTACAGCATACATCTTTGCCCCAAACGGCAAACGGCAAGAAGGCACCGGACAGCGTATCTCCGCATCCTGCAGTCAAGCCTGACGCTGCAGCGCCAACTGCCGTACCGGCAGTTTCCGGTCCGGCTAAAGCAGTACACACAGCGGCGTATCAGACGATATGGCAGCAGATGTGCGCTGTTTTGGATAAGGAAAAGAAAAAAGCAGTCTTATCCTGTATCCGCAACGGCCGTGTCGTGTATATCGGCGAAGGGCGGGTTATTGTCGCCTTTAAAACGGCGTTTATGGTTAAGCGCGCTAATCGCGAAGATTATTTTAAATTTGTTGACGCCGCATTGTCCAGTATTCTGGAAGGCACTGTCCATATGACAGGCTATTTGGAAGGCGACGAAGAACTGGCTGCCTACGAAAAAAAAAACAGTAAACAAGGTATAGCCAATCAGACCGCTGTTTCTCAAGACAAAGTATCAAAACCTGTTGAAAAAACAGAAAATTTGCCGGCAGCGAACGGTTCATCTCCAGAAAAAATAGGAAATGAAGCCGACTCATTGTCTGTACAGCAGCCTGCTGTATCGGCACCGCCTGCGCAGCAGGAATCCAAACTGATGCCGGCAACCGTAGAAGATATGTCGCAGGAAGAAAGAGCTTTGCTGGAACCATTGCTCAAAACAGTGGGAGATTGTAATATATATATAGAAACTAAAAATAGTAGATAATACAGGAGGATGTATATATGTTTGGTGGAAATATGCAAGGTATGATGAAAAAAGTACAGAAAATGCAGAAAGAAATGAAAAAACTGCAGGAAGATTTAAAACGGCGCACAGTCGAAACCACTGTTGGCGGCGGCGCGTTGACGTTGGTCATGAATGGTGAAAAAAATGTAGAAAGCGTTCATATCGATCCGAGCATCATTGATCCGGAAGATGCAGAAATGCTGGAAGATTTGGTAGTAGCTGCTGTCAACGAAGCAAGTAAAAAAGTAGACGATATGATGGCACAGGAAATGGGAAAAATTACAGGCGGCATGCATCTTCCCGGTATGTTCTAATGGATACGCCTATAGATAGACTGACTGAACAATTTCGTCGTTTACCCGGCATTGGCATCAAAACAGCCCGCAAGCTGGCCTATTATATTGTTCAACAGCCGCCGGAACAGGTCAACGCGTTTGTGGCAGCTATTCGCAATGCCAAAGAAACGATGCGTTTTTGTTCTATTTGCTGCAATTTATCAGCGCAGGACCCCTGCCCGATTTGCAGCGACAGTAAACGGGACAGGTCTACTATCTGTGTCGTTGAAACGCCGCAGGATGTCATGGCGATTGAACGCAGCGGTGACTATCACGGCTTGTATCATGTCCTGCACGGCGCATTGTCGCCCTTGGATGGGATTGGCGTAGATGATTTGCGTATTAAAGAGCTTCTGAAACGCCTTAGTGATACAGAGGTCAAAGAAATTATTATTGCTACCGATCCGGATGTAGAAGGTGAAGCGACGGCATTATATTTAGCCCGTTTGCTGAAAACAGCCGGCATACGCGTGACGCGGATTGCCCGCGGCCTGCCGATGGGCGGCGACATCGAATATGCTGACGAAGCAACGTTGGCCGGCGCGGTTGCCAATCGACAGGAAATGTGAGGTATAGCTTATGGATTACGTGTGGATAGGCGCAGGCATCCTTGCCTTGTTTTTACTGAATAAGCTGGTTTTGGCACCTGTTCGCAGATTAGTTGTGAACGTCCTAAGCGGTCTTGTGGTCTTGCATTTGATTAATACGTATGGATATTTAGCAGGATTTCATACGGTACCGATTACGCTGGCAACCGGTTTGCTTATAGGTATATTCGGATTGCCCGGCGTACTGCTTGTTACGATGTATTATACCTTTTTTTGATTTAAATGGAGATGGGATAACGTGAATTTGAAAAAGTGGGCTGCGTTAGCTCTTACCACGGTTGTTGCAGCGGTATGCTTATCTGGATGCGGCAACAGCGTTTCTACGAAGGTGGAAACTGTAAATAAATCAGATCATCCGGTAGCTCTTACCTTGGATGCCAATATGACAGCCCTTCATATGACGACGATTGTCCCAAAGATTTCCGGCAAGCTGGTTTCTGCGCCGCTTACCAAGGGGCAGGAAGTCAAGGCCGGTGAAACGGTCGTACAGATTGATACGTCGCCGTATCAAGCAAGCGTCAGTCAGGCTGAAGCGGAATTAGTAGCCGCTTCTTCAGCAGCTACGACTTATCGGACTGTTACTGTACCCGCTTCTGGCGGGGATGGCGGCGGAGATAACGGCGGCCAAAGAGCGCAGCTGAATGCGTATTACAAGGACGGCTATTTTTCCCGCGCTGAATTTAACCAGCTGATGTCTAAAAATGCGCCGGCCGCGCAGACGCAGACCGTGCAGGTGCCGCAGGCGGCTCCTGTCGATCATGAAAAAATTGCCCAGCTGCAGCAGGCTGTACAATCTGCCAGAGAAATGCTCAGCAATGGGACTATTTATTCTCCGATTGACGGTAAAGTAACGTCCGTATCTGATAATCCGTCCGTTGCCGTAGCCGGCAATGTATTAGCGACGATTCAGCAGATGACGCCGCTGGTAGCTACATTTGCCGTGCCGGAAATGTACGTTTCAGCTTTGCAGGCAGCCAAACAAAGCGGCACGCTGCAGGTATCTGTTATTGCGCCGTCTGGAGAATCAGAAACAGGAGAACTGACGTATTTGGCAACGGAAAAAGATGCATCTACAGGATCGTATACTGCCAAAATTACATTTAACAACACGAAGAACTTATTTGTCCCCGGCGAATTTTATCATGTGCGCGTATCTACGCCGCAGGAAGTTTCGCAAATTACCGTGCCGAAAACGGCAATTCGCACCAAAGACAGCGGCGACTTTGTATACATTGTCAATGACAGTGGCTTGGCAGATGCCCGGTCTGTTCTTACAGGGGATGAAGAAGAAGGCCGCATCGTAATTCTGGATGGTTTGCAGGAAGGCGATAAAGTAGTTGTCGACCCGCCGGAATCGTTGGAAATTGGCATGAAAGTCAAATCCTGAGTACAGAGAGAGTGAGTGACGTCCCATGAGAGAAGACATGCAGCCGGAGCGGCATACGAGTTTGCTGAAGTCGCTGGAAAAAAGCCTGGATGTACTGGATATTTTTGTAGAGTGCAATACAGGGCTGACTTTGAAAGAAATTGCCGCGCGGACACAGCTCAATACATCGACGGCATTTCGTATCGTCAATACGCTGGAACGGCGTCAGTATTTGACTCGCAACGATGCGTCCAAGCAGTATCGGCTGGGTCCCAAAGCGTTGGCATTAGGATATTCTTCGCATTGGACGGAAAATGTCGTTACGCTGACCAAACCTTATTTACGGCGTTTGCAGCAGATTTTTAATGAAACAGCCAGCGTATACGTAGCCGAAGGAGACAGCCGTATTTGTTTGGATCATGTAGAAAGCAGCCATGCGCTGCGGCGTGTTATTCCCATGGGGGAATCACTGCCTTTATATAAAGGCGCTGCCGGTAAAATACTGCTGGCATGGGCACCGAAAGAAGAACGAAATCGGATGATTGTTCAGTACGGTCATTTATCGGAAAGTGAATTTGCTTCCATTCGTCATAATGGCTATGCAGTTACACAAGATGAAAGCGAACATGGGCTGTTTGCTCTGTCTGTTCCCATATTTAATTTTGAAGAACAGGTAGTGGCTTCGCTGACGATTGCTGGTCCTACGATGCGTTTTTATGACTCGATTCGGCAGAAAATGTTGTTTACACTGAGCCAATATGCGTATGAAATATCATATGCATTAGGATATCGTAAAAAATGATACACTATACGGTATGGAACAAAGAAGAATTTCAAGAAAAGGCCTGCGTGACAGCTCCTAAATTACTGGGACAGTATTTGATACACCGCACAGAAGATACGGTGTATATAGGCCGTATTGTAGAAACGGAAGCCTATGGCGGCACGTACAGGCGGCAGGCTGATGACGGCGCCCATAGTTTCCGAGGTATGACTAAACGGACGGCGCCCATGTTTGCCGCTGGCGGCATTGCGTATGTATATCTGATTTACGGCATGTACCACTGCATGAATGTTGTAACTGCCCCTGCCGGCAGCGGACAGGCTGTGTTGATTCGGGCTGTTGAACCGATTGCCGGCATAGAGGCTATGCTGGAAAAACGGCATATGTCCCGGATAAAGCCAAATATCAGCAATGGGCCGGGAAAAGTATGCCGGGCTATGAAGATTACCATGGCTAATAATAAAGAAGATTTGTGCGGCGGCTCCTTGTGCATTGCACATCCGGAAACAATGCCTCGATTTTCTATTGTCCGTACGCCGCGTATTCATATTGATTACGCCGTGAAGGGAAAACATTTCCCTTGGCGTTATTACATAAAAGACAATCCATATGTCTCAATCTAAGTACAGTGCTTTCGCTTATGAGGGGGAATTACTATTATAGAGTTTAGAGAATTCAGATTGGAAGACAAACCAATTATTGATGACTATTTCAGTCAAAAACGATATGAACAAGCGGATGCTACATTTATGACGTTGTTTGCTTGGCAGTATCCGTATGAAATTCAATGGGCAGAAGAAGACAATGTGCTGTATGTTCGCGCCGGGCGCGGCAAGACACAGTTTTGGATTCCGCCGTTTGCGCGCAAAGACGGCAGCTTTGCCAAAGGGGTAGAACGAATGCATGAATGGTTTGACGCGCATGGCTATCCTTTTTTGATGAAAGGGGTAACGCCGGAAACGGTAGAACGTATTCGCGCGCTCTGTCCAGACTGCTATGAGTTCACGCCGGACCGCAACAACTATGAATATGTGTATTTGACGCAGAATTTGATTAATTTGTCTGGTAAAAAATATCGGCAGAAGAAAAATAATCTGAATCATTTCCGCAACCAATATTTTGGCAATTGGGAATATGTCCCCATTACAGAAGATATTTTTGATGAATGTCTGGAAGCGGAAAAAACATGGTATGAACAGCATGAAGAACAAGACGATGATGAAGAATTAGCCGGTGAACGCCAGGCGATTGAAACGGTGTTTAACAACTGGAATGTACTGCAGCCGACAGGCGGCGCCATTCGCATGTACAATAAAATTGTAGCGTTTTCTATTGGCGAAATGCTTAATGATGATACGGCGATTATTCATTTTGAAAAGAGTGACCCGACTATTCGCGGGCTGTATCAGGTAATCAATCATGAATTTGTTGTCCATGCCTGGAGTCATACGACCTACATCAACCGGGAAGAAGACATGGGGATTCCGGGACTGCGCCATTCCAAAGAATCATATAACCCCGTGCGGTTTATTGAAAAATACGATGTTACATTGAAACAATAGAAGGGAAACGACATGGATATGGAATTTCGTCTGGCTGGCCCGCAGGACAGAAACGAAGTAGAAAGCTTATGGGCATACTGCTTTGAACCGCGGGAAAATCCGTTTTTTCAATGGTACTTTTCTAAATTTTATACGCCGGAAAATGTATTAATGGGATTTAAACAAGGGGAAATGGCTTGTTTAACCCATTTAAATCCGTATACGCTGAAGCTGCGCGGCAAATGTATTCCCACGTCGTATATTGTCGGCTTGGCAACTCATCCGGCGGCAAGACGGGGCGGCGTTGGCGGCCAGCTGCTGAAAGCTGCGTTGAAAGAAATGAAGCGGCGCGGTCATTTCGTCAATATTCTCATGCCGTCCAAAGCAGGGTTTTATCAACCGTATGGCTACGAACTCTACTGCCATCAATGGAAAGAAACGATGCCGCTGGAAGACCTGCGGCCGCTGACGGACAGGACCGTTCGCTTTGCTTTTGTCAATAGCCCTGACCAGTGGCAGTATCTGGCTGCCGTATATGATGCGTATACAAAATCGCTTTCCGGCTATGCCGTGCGGGACGAAGCTTCTTGGCGCAGCCATATTGAAGCCCAGCTGGCAGAAGGAAATATTGCCGTCGTCTTCCGTGATGACCAACCGATTGCGTATATGTATTACAATCTGGGTGAGCCGACGATTGTCAGCGGTGAATTTGTGTATGCCACGATGCAGGGCAAGCGGGGACTGTTGGAATATGCGTATAACCATCGTTCCCAAGGAAAAACACTGCAGTGGAATGAAGGAATCCATGACCAGTCCTATCGGTTTTATCCTGATGGCAAGCAGGGCCACGAAACGATGCCGTTTATGACCTGCCGTATTGTCGATGTCAAAGGCGCGTTGGAACAAATTCCGTATCCTAATGATGTCAGCGGCAGTCTGGTGTTCCATACAGAAGATCCTTTGGCAGATTGGAATACAGGGACGTTTGCGTTGACCGTAGCAGACGGCAAAGGAACGGTCACAGCGGCTCCTCATGCCCAAGCGGACGCATCCATGCCGATTGGCACGCTGGCACTGTTGGTGTTCGGTGCAATGGACGTCAATGACTTAGTTTTCTGCGAAAAACTGCAGGGAACCGACGAAGCCCTAAAAAAACTGGAAGCATTCTTCCCGACAGAAAAATGCTATATAAACGAATGGTATTAAGCATAAGACCTTATGCCTTTCTATCTGGCAGCAGATGGAAGGGCATATTTTTTATGAAAAAATACGTTGACGGATGCCGGTACATACCCTACGATAAGCATATACGATGGGAATATATAAGGGATGGATACAAATGATGCAAACATGCAGAGCGTGGATTCAAACGCATCAAAAAGAAATCAAACGGGGACTTTGCGGCATGCTTATTTTGGGTATGGCATTTTTGGGATGCTGCGTGGCCTTGAGTTATAAAGCAGCTGATATTTTTAACCATGTTGCCGCAGAAAGAGACGTGTTCCACGGTACGGTTACAGTAGAACAACTCAGTGCTTCTCCGTGGGGAACCGTTTCATTTAAAAATTTAGTTTGGCTGGATGAAGATGGCACACTGCTGGCAAACATTCCGGAAGGCTCCTTTCATGTCAAGATTTGGGATATTGTGTCGCGTCATATTGGCACGCAGACCGTTACAGAACTATCAATTGATAAAGCGTATGTACATTTGTTTTTGGATGACAACATGGAACTGCGGCATATGAAAGGCTTGTCTGATGAAGATGAAACCCAAAAAGAAAAAAAGGGGATAACGCTGACAGGACTGCGCAGCAGCCGTCCTTTTGACTGCCAAATTCATGTCAGCAACAGTACGATAGAAGCCGACTCGCCGCAGCGGCACTTTACGATTGACAACGTAACACTGCGTTTAGACTTGCATACCCGGGGCCTGACAAAAATGGAACTGTCAGCCGGACCGTTTTCCGGCGTGATGGAAGCTGAAAGAATGCAGCTGGGCGGTACATTGGATTTTGCCAAAGATGTACCGCAGTATGATATGTATTTGAAAATTAAAGACTGCAAGCCCCAGTCTTTGGGCGTAGGTTTTGATGTCGATGATACGGCATCTGCCTATGCCAAAATTACAGGTGATTTGCCGCATCCTGTCATTGACGGAAACATAGCGATGGACCAAATGAATATTACGGCCCTGCGGTTTACAGACGTAAAAGGATTGTTTCATTATGAAGACGGCCATGTTACAGCAACCCAGGTAACGGCGAATGTATTTGGCGGGACAGTCAAAGCCGCCGGCAGTTTTGATTTAAATGAAAAATCATACTACGCCGATATTTCCGGTGAAAACATGCGCGGCAGCAAAGCGGCTCACGACAACTTACTGCGATGTAAAGTGCGCTTGGATTTGCATATGAGTGAAAATAAGACTGCCCATACCAGAGATATTCACGGTACCTTTTCTTCCAGCCCTGGGGAGTACCATTTTGTGCCGTTCAAGCGAATTTCCGGCCGATTTAAGAAAATAGGCAGCACGTTGTTATTTGAACAAGTTGTGATTTCCATGGCTATGGGTGACGTGACGACCGATGCCTTTCGCATTGTCAATGGCGATGTCCAGTTGGGGACGATATATTTGGATGCAGGAGGAACCCGTTCGGCATTGCGGTAGGCATATCTATGGATACATACGATTCTTTTATCTGCAGGAAAGGCAGTTCTATAAAAATTTACAGAGATAATGAACCATGGTATAATATACACAATTACATATTGTACATCAGGTGTAGCAGACTTAATAGAGAAGACCGGTGCAAGACCGGCGCGGTCCCGCCGCTGTAAGGAAGAGTCAGGCTGTATATATGTCACTGTACGCATGTATGGGAAGGCACAGCTGTGATGATGACTCCGAGCCAGAAGAACTGCCTGATGGATAATCACCGATAGACCTGCGAGCGATGGGGATGGAGATTGACTAGTATTAGCTATTCAAGCCGCACGGAGTTCGTGCGGCTTTTTTTAATACTTGCAATAGGCTTACTGGCTGTGATGACGATATGTATGCTGTCCTCTATATCAAAAAAGGAGTGGTATCATGTTTGGAAAGAAATTGAAAAAAATGTTGTTTTTGTCATTAGCTGTAACGGCATTGGGTGTTGTTGGCAGCGGCCTGCCGGTACAGGCAGCGGGCTACACGCTCAACCCGGAAGTAAAAGATGCAACGCCGGCATTGAAGCAGGCAGCTGAAATTGGCGTACGTACGTACAACAATCCGGCTATGCAGAACGCAGCCAATAAAGACGCAATCCTCGTTCTCAGCTTTGGCACGACGTATAAAGACAGCCGTGCCAAGACGATTGATAAGACCGTAGCCGCAATTCAGGCAGCCCATCCCAATCAAAAAGTAGTTACGGCCTTTACGTCGCATATTATTGTAGACCGCATCAAAGCCAAAGAAGGCCTGACGATTCCGACACCGGAACAGGCTATGGCACAGCTCAAAAAAGATGGGTATACACGCGTAGCGATTACAACATTGGATGTAATTCCGGGCATGGAATACGCTTATGATACAGCTATTTTTGACCTGTATAAAAATGACTTCAAAAAAATGACTATGGGTACGCCGATTTTATATTGGATGGGCCAGGAAGATCAGCGCGACGATTTAGCTGAATTTGTTCAAGCTCTTTCTACACAGTTCCCGAAAATCGGCAAAAAGGATGCTGTCCTCGTCATGGCTCACGGCACACCACATCCGGCTAACGCATACTATGCTGTCTTGCAGGACCGCTTAGACACAGCGAATGTAGGCAATGTGTTTGTATATTCTGTAGAAGGATGGCCCCATCTGGACACCGTTATTCCGCAGCTGAAAGCGAAAGGCATCAAAAACGTGACACTCATGCCGATGATGATGGTTGCCGGCGACCATGCCAACAACGATATGGCTGGTGCTGACGCAGATTCCCATAAGAGCATTCTGGAAAAAGAAGGCTTCAAGGTTACACCGTACATTCATGGCCTCGGTGAAAACGAAGCAGTTCGCAATATGTTTGTAGAACGTGCTAATGAAGCATGGGATGCTTTGGAAAAACAATAATAAACAGTACATCACGATAATCCCCTAAAAAATATAATGGTATTGTAGCAAAACCCCGCTGTCGCAGTAAGCAGCGGGGTTTTGTATATGGACAATACTCATAAATTTCTGAGTATCTTCTTTTTTTACATAGGTGTATTTATACTAAATGTATATCCTGATAAAATACAACGATGCGAGGAGAAAGTACTATGCAGCATGCTATGACACAACCAGTAAGTTTACAGCGTATTTTATGGTCTGTTTTTGCAGCCGTTACTTTAATTACACAGAATTGGTACAGCTTTTCGGCTGTACTGCCTGTTTTGCAGCCCTTATGGAACTTAACGGCAACGCAGACAGGACTTATTGTAGCATCCTTTCAGTTTGGGTATGTCTTGTCTGTATTGATTTGCAGTTTGTTTAGTGATACGCATAGTCCGCAGAAGATTTTGGTACTGGGAGGTCTGGTATCCAGCCTGTCCAGTTTGGCTTTTGCAGTACTAGCGCATGGATTTTATAGTGCGCTCCTATTGCGGTTTATCGTTGGGCTGGGCATGGGCGGCGTATTTGTGCCTGGCGTTAAGATTGTTTCGACCGTGTTTCCGCCGGCTCAGCGGGGCAGCGTAGTAGGGCTTACAGTTAGTGCCATGTCATTGGGTTCTGGGCTGTCTATTTTTTATTCCGGCCTGTTTATTGCCTGGTTTTCTTGGCAGGCGTTGATGGTCTGTACGGCATTGGGGGCAGGGCTAGGTGCTTGGGCAGTCTATTCATTAGGAAAATTACAAATCCCCACATCCAATATTGCCGTATCGATAGCCTTGTTTAAACGGCTGCTTCATAAACCGGTCCTGCTGATTAATGCCAGCTATATGGGCCATATGTGGGAGCTGTATACCATGTGGCCTTGGATCGGTCCTTTCATGGTTTTTGCTTTGGCAGCGCAGGGATATGACATGCAAAAAGCAGCTGTGTACGGCAATACATTAGGTGGGATTAGTATTATAATCGGAGCGCTGGCAACATGGATAGGCGGAAAATTATCTGATGTATACGGACGAACTGTGATGATACTGGTATTTTTGGCAGGCAGTACGATTTGTTCCTTATGTATTGGCTGGATGGTGTATGTTCCCGTATCGTTACTTACCGTCGTGGTTATTGTATATGGTTTTTTAGTCGTTGGCGACAGTCCTATTTTAACAGCTACAGTTGCTGATTTAGCGGAACCGGAGATAATGGGATTTACACTGGGAATTCAATCTGTTGTTGGCTATGGAATCACTATCATATCACCGGCTGTTTTTGGGATGGTATTGGATACCACGCAGTCTTGGGGATGGGCATTTACCAGTCTGGGACTAGGTGCCTTTTTAGGCGTTGTGGCTCTTTTGTTTCTTCGTCACACTGTACATATTTAAACTATCCTGCTTGTGATATACGATAGGCAGGCATTTTATCCAAAATGGGATGAGAAAGCATACAGGCAGCTACATGTTTTTGCCGCGCGGCTGCAATCCGTTGACTTTTGGAATTTATGGAATTTTTTTCCACCATTTCATTCTCTTCTTTCATCTGTTATTCCAAACTGCAGATTTGTATAATGAAGTCATAAAACAGAGAACTTCATTACTACTACGTAAAATAGGAGATGGAACGAATGAAACAAGTAAAGATTATTACAGCAGAAGAAGCGGCTCTTCTCGTTAAAGACGGCGACGTCGTTACGACCAATGGGTTTGTCGGTTCCGGCCAGCCGGAAGCCTTGACCAGTGCGTTGGAAGCACGTTTTTTGGAAACGGGCGCACCGAAAGATTTGACATTGATTTATGCGGCATCCCAGGGCAATACTGACGGCCGCGGCGGTGACCATTTTGCTCATGAAGGCATGCTCAAAAAAGCGATTTTAGGTCATTGGAATGCCGTTACAGCACTGCAGAAATTAGTTAACGAAAACAAAATTCAGGCATACAACCTGCCGCAGGGGACCTTGTCCCAGTATTTTCGTGATGTAGCTGCGCATCGTTTGGGCACGATTACACATGTCGGCTTGGAAACATTTGCCGACCCGCGCGTTACAGGCGGCAGATTGAACGACGTTACCAAAGAAGATTTTGTAAAAGTCATTGAAATTGACGGCCATGAACAGCTTTTCTATCCGCGCATGGATATGAATATTGGCTTTATTCGCGGTACATATGCCGACGAATGGGGCAATGTTGTCCTTTCCAAAGAAGTATCTCCGTTTGATGCGACACCGCTGGCACAGGCTGTCCACAACAGCGGCGGCACTGTAGTCGTACAGGTAGAAAAAATCGTCAAAGGCGGCACATTAGATCCCAAGCTTGTCAAAGTACCGGGCATTTATGTAGACTATATCGTCCAAGTCGATGACGAAACCAAACGGCAGCAGTCCTTTGATTGCGAATACGACCCGTCTTTGACCGGTGAAGTTACGGTTCCTGTCAAAGCATTGGATCCGGCACCGCTCAACGCGAAAAAAGTCATTGCCCGCCGGGCAGCTCTCCTGCTTCTCAATATGAGCAATGAAGCCGTTATCAACCTCGGTATCGGCATTCCGGAACTCGTTTCTTCCGTTGCCAACGAAGAAGGTATTGGCGACAGCTTGACGATGACTGTCGAAGCCGGTGCTATTGGCGGCGTACCTCTTGGCGGCGTTCGTTTTGGCGCATCGGTCAATGCCGAAGCATATATGGACCAGGCTACGCAGTTTGACTTCTATGACGGCGGCGGTTTGGATTTGACCTGCTTGGGCTTAGCCGAATGCGATAAAGACGGCAATATCAACGTTTCCAAATTTGGTACGCGCATTGCCGGATGCGGCGGCTTTGTCAATATTACGCAGAATACGAAAAGCGTTGTCTTCTGCGGTACCTTCACGACAGGCAAGCTGAAAGAAGAAATCAAAGACGGCGAACTGCACATCATCCAAGAAGGCAAAGTACAGAAATTTGTTCCGACAGTAGACCATATTACGTTCAGCGGCAACTATGCCCGCAAACATAAACAACATGTCCTGTACATTACAGAACGTGCCGTATTTGAAATGAAAGAAGACGGCGTACATTTGACAGAAATCGCTCCGGGCATCGACCTGCAGAAAGATATTCTCGATCAGATGGGATTCAAACCAATTATTGAAGATGTCAAAATTATGCCGGCATATCTCTTCAAAGATGAACCGATGGGTTTAAAAGCAATGAAAGAAAACTTACAAAAATAAAATACGCATAGTAAGATACTAAGAAAGGGCTGCCGTAAAACGGCAAGCCCTTTTTTAGCGTTTGATTTATTATACGATGAATTATTCCTGCAATGATAATGTCCGATCGATCAGTGTTTTGTATTGTTTGTATTTTTGCGTTACTTGTTCCAGCGTGTATTGATGATACGTTGGCAGCTCTTTCAGGCTTCTGAAATAGTTGAGGATAATGTTGTGCAGCTGCTGATTAATAATCAGATAAAACGGCTGGGCATTGTTTTTGATATAGCGTTTGTTCTTTTTTAAGAAGCCTGTTTTGTAGTTGGAATAAAAAGATACATTTTCTCCTTTATAGTCGGAGTCGCCGCAGGAAAACGGCAGAATGCCCATGACCATATGCGGGTTTTTCTGCATGCCTTCCAGTACGCTTTGAATATGTGCTTTGCGTTCCTGCGGCGTCAAGGCGTACTGCACATCGGCCAAGTAGATGTAGCCAGTTTCGACGTACCGCAGCAAAGAGGTGGTAGGCATTAAAAACTCAATTTCGGATACGTCCAATACTTCTTCCCAAGTCAGGCAGAGACGCTGAATGGAAAAAGCTTTTTCCGGCGACGTGCTTGCGATAATGCTTTCAAACACTTCATGCGGCAGCAGAAATTCAAAGCCGTTGGCCAAAAAGAAGAAGAAACTGTTGGTAGCATAAAAAGCGGTACGGTAGCCCATATCATCCATGCCGAGCGAGCTGGCAAGTGATGTCAGCGCTTTTTTGGACGTACCGGTAAAACTGAACCGTTCGTAAATATCCCAAACCGTAGATTCATCAAAAATATACGTGCACATATTGAAGCGCGGCGGGTTGGAAAGGGCATATTGGACAGCAAAAGACCCCTTCAGGATGATGAGGTTGGCGTTGTCAATATCGTGGATGTCGTAGAAAATGAAGTCAAACTCTAAAAAGTGATTGATGATTTGATATAAATTATGCACCAGCGATATATCTTTTTCCAGTTTGTCCAAATCTAAGCCCACACGGATGGTCAGCGTATTGGAACCGAGGTCGATGTTTTCCAGATATTTCCAAAATCCTGCCTGGTATAAGGTAGTAAATTCTCCCAAAACCAGCAGCTCACCGTCCCCTTCGAGATTTTGGATGCTTTTTTGCAGTACATCTGCCAAAAAAGCTGCCGTGTCATGATGACCTGTAATGACTTTAATAGCCGGACGGCTGTCTTTCGTCTTAGGAGCATGGCTTTGATTGAGTGTGGAGCGATAGGCAGAACAAAGATATTGACTGATTTCAAATCCTAAATCTTCTGTATCGCTGGTAATAGGAAAAGTCTTAAAAAACTTTTCTTTTTTCCGCTGTTTAATAATCAGTTCCGCAAAGTACTGGCCCATTTCTTCATTGATGCGTTCTACATAGCGTGATGAAGGCAGCTTTGTGCCGTTGCTCCATTTGTTTACGTAAGATACGTCGTAACCGACAATATCTGCCAATGAAATAAACTTAGCCTGGGTAAAGGTAATCAGCCGTTTCAATGTTGAAGCGTAACCGTCTGAAATCATGGTGCAAGCCTCCTATAAGTGATTTATATAACGAAATACTCCAAGTATGGGAGTATTTGGAATGACAAACAAGTTATAAATAAAAAATATCATCATAATTATACCATAGGCCATATAGACAGGCAAAAAGGAATTCATGATTTGAGGACAAAAATTCCATGGACTAATTCTTGTGCTAAAAAATGCAAAACAGTCCTGTTTTGTTCCATCACGAGACTTTGTATACTTAAGTCACAAAGTCAAGCAGCCCCATACAGGGAGTTGACGAAATCATTGCTTTATTATTTTTAAGGAGGGTTATGTAACATGGCTTACAATAACATTGAATTTACAAAAGAAGACGGCATTGGTATTTTGACGATTAATCGTCCGAAAGCACTCAACGCTTTGAATACGGAAACAGTTGTAGAATTAAACGACTGCGTTGGCAAAATCGAAAACGATCCAGAAGTAAAAGTTCTTATCGTAACAGGCGGCGGTGCTAAATCCTTCGTAGCTGGTGCAGATATTGTTGAAATGTCCACGAAAAATGCTGTAGAAGGCCGTCATTTCGGTAAAATTGCACAGGATACATTTACACGCATTGAAAACTTGCCGCAGCCGGTTATCGCTGCAGTAAACGGCTACGCTCTCGGCGGCGGCTGCGAACTCGCCTGCGCCTGCGATTTCCGTTATGCATCTGACAACGCTAAATTTGGCCAGCCGGAAGTTGGCCTCGGCATTACACCGGGCTTTGGCGGCACACAGCGTCTCCCCCGTGTCGTTGGCCGCGGCTATGGCAAAGAATTGATTTACACAGCCAGCATGATTGATGCGCAAGAAGCATATCGTATTGGCCTCGTTAATAAAGTTGTTCCTCAGGATCAGCTCATGGAAACAGCTAAAAAGACAGCTAAGAAAATCGCTTCCAATGCCAAAATCGCTGTACAGCTCGCAAAATCCGCTATCAACCGCGGCATTAACTGCGACGTTATTACAGGTATTGCATACGAAGACGAAGTATTCGGCCTCTGCTTTGCTACAGAAGACCAAAAAGAAGGCATGGCTGCATTCGTTGAAAAACGCAAAGCTAACTTCACAGATAAATAAGTTTTTTAGCCCGGCTCGTTTGCCTGACGAAATGAGTAAAGGCGTCATTTGCATGGCGCCTTTCTTAATAAAAAATACTATGTATTAAGAAATATTTTTAGGAGGAATACTCTCATGGATTTTAAATTAACTGAAATGCAGCAAGACATTGCTAACTTGGCAAAAGATTTTGCAGCTAAAAAATTAGCTCCGACTGTTAAAGAACGCGATGAAAAAGAAATTTTTGACCGCTCCATTCTCGACGAAATGGGCAGCCTCGGCCTTCTCGGCATTCCCTGGGAAGAAGAAAACGGCGGCGTTGGCGCTGATTTCTTGAGCTTGGCTGTAGCCTGCGAAGAAGTTGCCAAAGTTGACCCTTCCATCGCTTTGAGCTTTGAAGTACATACGATGCTTTGCTCCTGGCCTATCTGGAAATTCGGCACAGCAGAACAGAAACAGAAATTCTTAAAACCGTTGGCAGAAGGCACAAAACTCGGCGCATTCGGCTTGACAGAACCGAACGCCGGCACAGACGCTTTGAACGGCTCTACAACAGCTATTAAAGAAGGCGACTACTACATCCTCAACGGCTCCAAAGTATTTAACACCAATGGCGGCGAAGCAGACGTAACAGTCGTTTTCGCAGCAACAGATAAATCCAAAGGCGCCAAAGGCATGAGCGCTTTCATCCTTGAAAAAGGCATGGAAGGCTTTACATACGGCAAAGAAGAAATCAAAATGGGTATCCGCGCTTCCGTACAGCGTGAACTCGTATTCCAGAACGTAAAAGTTCCGGCTGCAAACCTCCTCGGTAAAGAAGGCGAAGGCTTCAAAATCGCTATGATGACCTTGGACGGCGGCCGTGTTGGCGTTGGCGCACAGGCTCTCGGCATTGCCGAAGGCGCTTACAACGAAGCTGTTAAATACGCAAAAGAACGTGTACAGTTCGGCAAACCTATCGCTACGAAACAGGCAATCGCTTTCATGCTCGCTGACATGAAACTCAAAATCGAAACAGCTCGTTTGGCTGTATACAAAGCTGCTTGGAAAATGGGCCAGCCTGATGTTAAATCCTATTCCATGGATGCATCTATCGCTAAAAAATATGCTTCTGATATTGCAATGGAAGTTACAACAGACGCTGTACAGGTATTCGGCGGCTACGGCTTCACTCGTGAATATCCGGTAGAACGCTACATGCGCGACGCTAAGATTACACAGATTTACGAAGGTACCAACCAGGTACAGCAGATGATTATCTCCGGCTCCATCCTCAGATAATAACTTTGTTACCTCCTTAAAAGGTAAATATATATTTGTAGTTACAAGTTAAACATGTTGCTCAAAGAAAATCCCGGCTGCAATTGGACACTGCAGTCGGGATTTTCTTATGTCATAGCAACAGGAAAATTACTGAAATACTCGCCAAAGTCCGATGAGTAAGAAGAGTGCGACAATGCAGAAACTTATCATACGGGTTTTGGAAAAGATTTTGGGGTCGTTTTGTATGTTTTTGGGTGGTGCCGGCGGCGGTATGACTTGTTTGGTGCCGCAGATGGGACAAACGAGTACACCGTCCCGCAGTTCCGTGCCGCAAGTGGGGCAAATCATGATATCATCTCCTCATAGCTGTCCTAATGTACTTCCATCATAGGAAGATTCATGCTGTCTGTCAAGATTGCCTAATAATATTATATATGGATATATAGGGAGATGGATAGTTTTTTATAAAAAATGATTGTGCAAAATGCCAAAATATCATAAAATAAACAATTAGAGTTTACATATCCTATTCGTAAAGAGATGGTGAAAGGAGCTAGTGAAAAAAAGTATATGAAAAAATTAGGATTGAGTACGCAAATACTCATCGGACTGCTGTTGGGAGCACTTGTTGGTTACTTGTTCCCTGATTTTGGGGACAAACTCAAGCCCATTGGCGATGCCTTTTTGCGTATGATTAAAATGATTGTTGTGCCGTTGATTTTCAGCACCCTTGTCATGGGGATTGCCGGAACGGGTGATTTCAAAAAATTGGGCCGACTGGGCGGCAAGGCGATTATTTGGTTTGAATTTGCGACGACCATTGCCTTGGCTATTGGCTTGATTTTTATGAATTTGGCTCAGCCCGGCGTCGGCGTGACGCTGACCGCTTCGTCAGCCGGAGCAGCTGATGTGGCCAACGCGAGCCAGCACAGCGTCGATTTGGTGCAGTATGCCGTTCATATCGTGCCGACGAACATTGTCGATGCGGCGGCACGGCAGGATATGCTGCAGATTATTTTCTTTGCCTGCTTTTTTGGCGTCGGCGTAGCCCATATTGGCGAATCAGGCAAGAAGATTGTAGACCTTTGCCATAGTGTGGCAGAAGCGATGTTTAAAGTGACGGGTTATGTCATGCATATCGCGCCCATTGGTGTCTTTGCCATGATTGCCTACACCGTAGGCAGCTACGGCATTGCCATGCTGATTCCGTTGGGAAAATTGATTGCTTCTGTTGCGGCAGCGACGATCTTGTTTGTCTGTGTCATTGCGTTGATTGCCAGCCTGCTGACACGCATCAACTTTTTCCATGTCCTAAAAGCTATCAAAGATATTTTGTTCTTGGCTTTTTCGACGGCGAGCAGTGAAGCGGCACTGCCGCTGGCAATGGAACGGCTTTCCCAGTTGGGCATCAGAAAGAATATCGTTACCTTTGTTATGCCGACGGGCTATTCGTTCAATTTGGATGGGTCTACGCTGTACAGTTCAGCCGGTATTTTGTTTATTGCCCAGCTGTACGGCATCGATATGTCCATTGAACAGCAGATTCTTGTCATGCTGACGCTCATGCTTTCTACCAAGGGGATTGCCGGTGTGCCTGGAGCAGGGATTATTGTCGTAGCGGCAACGGCTGCGGCGTTTAACTTACCTACAGACGGCGTAGCCATTCTGCTGGGGATTGACCGGCTGCTGGATATGATCCGCACGGTCTGCAATGTTTGCGGCAACTGCATGGCCACCGTCGTCGTAGCACGCTGGGAAGGAGAACTTCCTAAAGATAAATTTAATGCGGCGTATAAAGCTTTGATGAGCGGCAAACAACTCAAAGACGATTTTTAGCAGCGAAATACAGGAATTCAGTATCCAAACTGGGTTCCTGTTTTTTTATATATCTGATATAATGTATAATATAAAAAAGTGATTTGGAAGGATGTTCCTGACAAAAAACTTGATAGATTCGCCGCCGTACTTGCTTGCAAAGAAGGTATCTGCGCAAATGAGGCGAAAGCACATACAAAAATAGTAGGTGAGCTCTGTGCTTTTGCATAGAGCTTTTTATTATAGAAAAAACGAAGAGGAGACCGTGTATGGAAACGAGATTAGCTGTTATCGGCATCGTCATTGGCAAACGGGAAGCAGCGGCCAAACTCAATGAACTGCTTCATGAATACGGACAGTATATTATCGGGCGGATGGGTGTCCCGTATCACCATAAAGCAGTCAGCGTCATCAGCGTCATCATTGACGCGCCGCAGGATGCTATCAACGCGCTGACAGGAAAACTGGGCATGCTTGCGGATGTGAGCGCCAAAACGACGTATCCGCCGCTGCCGCAATAGGAGGATATTATGTTAAAACTTGCAATTTATGGCAAAGGCGGTATTGGTAAATCGACGATGACGAGCAATTTGGCGGCGGCTTTTGCCTATTTGGGAAAACGGGTTATTCAAATCGGCTGTGACCCGAAAGCGGATTCGACGTTTAATCTGCTGGGCGGCAAGCCTGTCGAACCGGTAATGAATTATCTGCGGGAGCATGATGAAGACCCGCAGCGCATCGAAGATATTTCGCGTATTGGCTACGGCGGCGTTCTTTGTATTGAAACGGGCGGGCCGACGCCGGGACTTGGCTGTGCCGGCCGCGGCATTATTGCTACCTTTGCGCTGCTGGAAGATTTGGGATTGTTTGAAACGTATCAGCCGGATGTCGTATTGTACGATGTGCTGGGTGATGTCGTCTGCGGCGGCTTTGCGGCACCGATTCGGGAAGGGTATGCCGAAGAAGTACTGATTGTCACATCCGGCGAAAAAATGGCGTTGTATGCAGCCAACAACATTTATACAGCTGTACAGAATTTTGCAGACCGAAGCTATGCGGCCGTGCGGGGTATTCTCTTTAACCGCCGCAATATACCAGATGAAGAAGCGAAGGTACGGGCTTTTGCCGAACAGCGTCAGCTGCCTATTGTCGGCGATATTCCGCGGAGCGACGCGATTAATCAATTTGAAGAAGAAGGAAAGACCGTCATTGAAGGCAATCCGGAATTACCGATTAGCCGGACGTTTTTGCAGTTGGCGGCTTCCCTGCTGCAGGATAGGAAAACGATATGACACACGAAAAGAAACCGTATTCTATTACCATCAGCCAGTTGGCAGAGCTTGGCCGCGAACATATTCCGGCAGAGCTTATTTCCTCGACCCATTTGATTTACAATTCACCGGCTGCCTTGGCGTTTAATTCACCGGGCGCGCAGGGGTTTGGCGTCAAGCGGGCGGGACTGGCGATTCCCGGCTCTGTGATGCTGCTCGTCGGTCCGGGATGCTGCGGCCGCAATACGACCATCCTCAGTGAAATGGGCGGCTACAGCGACCGTTTCTTCTTTTACATTATGGATGAAACGGATATTGTGACAGGACGGCATTTGCGGAAAATTCCGCAGGCTGTGACAGAAATTTTGGAAGATCTGCCTGTCAAGCCGTCTGTCGTCATGATTTGCATGACCTGCGCAGACGCGCTTTTGGGGACGGATATGGAACGGGTCTGCCGCAAGGCGGAAGCCAAAGTTGGTTTGCCTGTCGTTCCCTGCTATATGTACGCACTGACGCGGGAAGGACGCAAACCGCCTATGGTAGACGTCCGGCGCGCTGTGTATTCCCTGCTGAAAAAGCAGAAGCGGCACAAACGGACCGTCAATTTACTGGGATATTTTGCGCCGCTGCAGGATGACTGCGAGTTATACGATATTTTGCACCAACTCGGCATTACGACCATCAACGAACTGTCCCGCTGTCAAACCTTTGCAGCCTATCAGGACATGGCCAAGGCTAATTTCAACGTCATCCTCAATCCGGAGTCCCGCTTGGCAGCCCAGCATATGGAAAAGAATCTTGGCATACCGAGTATTGAGCTGACGCGGCTGTATCAGGTCGGACAGATTCATACGCAGTATCAAGCACTGGGACAGGTGCTGCAGACGACGGTGGATGATTCACGCTGGTACGAAGCGGCGAAAGAAACAGTCGCATATATAAAAAGGCAGTACAGCGGCACGACAGTGGCTATTGGAGAAATGCAGAACGGCAATGCCTTTGAAATGGCGTTGGCACTGACACGATACGGATTCTGCGTCCGGGAAATATATGCTAATCTGTCCGGCGATGATTTTGTCTATCTTCGCCATTTGCAAAAACTCAGTCCAGATACCCGCGTATATTCTAATTTGTCGCCGTCCATGCTGTATTACGACGGCAGTCAGCATCCTGTAGATGTCACGATTGGCAAGGATGCGGCGTACTACCATGATGACAGCGCCCATGTGTTTTGGGATGAAGAAATACAGCCGTTTGGCTATGCCGGCGTGCTGGCGCTGCTGCGGAAACTGGATGCGGCATTGAAAAGGAGAAACAGCTGATGAAAGGATTATGGAAATATATATCGCCGTTTGCCCCGGACCAATCAGGCGCGGCGGCTGTCCTCTACGGTTTGGGCGGTATCGTAGTCATTTGTGATGCCGGCGGCTGTGCCGGTAATATCTGCGGTTTTGATGAACCGCGCTGGTTCAGTGGCAGGAAAAGTGCCGTATTCAGTGCCGGACTGAGGGATATGGATGCGATATTAGGGCGGGATGACAGGCTCATCGCCAAACTTTGTGATGCAGCTCAGACGATAGATGCTTCTTTTGCCGCCATCGTCGGCACGCCGGTCCCTTCTGTCATTGGCACGGATTATCGGGCACTGCAGCGAATGGCAGAAAAAAAACTGGACATCCCCGTCCTGCCAATCGATACGACAGGAATGGAACTTTATGACAAAGGCATTGAAAAAGCATACCTGGCTTTACTGCGGCAGTTTACCCAAACAGATGACGTGCCGGAAAAAGATACGGTCGGCGTATTGGGCGCAGTGCCTTTGGATTTGATGCATGCAGACGGTACGGAAGCCGTTTGTCAGGAACTGGTAGAAGACGGCTGGCAGCAGATTTTATTGTATGATGATTTGGATGATTTTATTCATGCCGGCAAAGCCGATATGAATATTGTCGTGTCGCCGGCAGGACTAAAAGCGGCGCAGTATTTACAGAAAACGATAGGCACGCCGTATGAACAGCGGTATTTTGGCTTGTCCCGCGTCGTGCCGGATAATTCGGTCTTTGCCGGGAAAAATGTTCTCATCGTCCATCAGCAGACAGCGGCCCATGCCATGCGGATGCTTGCCGAAGAAGCAGGAGCGGCGTATGTAACGACAGCAACGTGGTTTATGACGGCGCCAACCCATCCTGATGAGGGAGATATACTCCTGCGGGAAGAAGATGAGTTTCGCAAACTGGCTGACAATAATGATTTTGATATTATTTTGGGAGATGCGTATTTCCAAAAAGCACTGCCTCATTTTCAAGGCATGTATATCGATTTTCCTCATTTTGCTGTATCTGGGAGGGGATAGCCGATGAAAACGGAAGTCATTCGGATTTTTGGCATTGTCCAGGGTGTCGGCTTTCGCCCCTTTGTCAGCCGTACTGCCAAGGCCTGCCGCATATATGGCAGCGTCTGCAATAAAGGTTCGTATGTGGAAGTGATTGCCCAAGGAGAAGAAACGGCACGGCAGCAATTTCATCGGGACCTGATTGCGAAAGCTCCGGCTCGTTCCAGCATCCTCAACGTTTCTACAGCGATAGAATACAGAAAGCCGTATGCTGATTTTACGATTATTGAGAGTGCCAAGGAAAAAGGGGCCGTGTTTGTTTCGCCGGATATTGCCATTTGCGAAGAATGCAAAAAAGAATTGTTTGATAAGACGAACCGGCGGTATCTGCATCCGTTTATCAACTGTACGGCATGCGGCCCACGACTGACGATTCTCGATGCCATGCCGTATGACCGGGAACGGACGAGCATGGGGGAATTTCCCATGTGTGATGCCTGCCATGAGGAATATACCCATCCGGAAACACGGCGGTATGATGCCCAGCCTGTCTGCTGCAACGACTGCGGCCCGGAAGTATATTTGTTGGGAAGAAAAGAACGGCGCAGAGACGCAATCTGCAAGGCAAGAGAGGTCATTTGCCGCGGCGGGATTATTGCCGTGAAAGGCATCGGCGGTTTTCATCTTTGCTGTGATGCAACCAATGACGACGCCGTGCAGCGGCTGCGCCGGCTGAAGCACCGCCCTGTCAAGCCCTTTGCCGTCATGATGAAAGACTTGAATACAGCCAAACGGGAATGTGTCGTTGCTCCGAAGCAGGAAGCACTGCTGGACGGGCACGAAAAGCCGATTATGCTGCTGCGCAAACGAGGGCAGTCGTCGCTGTCTTCCTATATTGCACCGGACAATCCCAATGTAGGGGTTATGCTGCCCTATACGCCGCTTCATTTGTTGCTGTTTACGTATGACGATGATTTGGTTATGCCGGACGCGTTGGTCATGACCAGTGCCAATGCGTCCGGTGCGCCGATTTGCCGTACTGATGAAGATGTAGAAACGGAAGTACTGGGGATGTGCGATCTTGTCTTGTCCCATAACCGTAAAATCCGGCTGCGGGCCGATGATTCGGTCATGGATTTTTATGACGGCAAACCCTATATGATACGGCGTTCCCGCGGCTATGCACCGCTGCCTTTCTTTGCAGGCAGAGAAACGGGCAGACAGGTTTTGGCCATCGGCGGTGAACTAAAAAATACATTCTGCATCGGCAAAGATAATCTATATTATTTGTCCCCCTATATTGGCGATATGGCAGACATACGGACTGTCACGGCACTGCGTGAGTCTGTAACCCGTATGGAAACACTGCTGGAAGCGTCACCATCCGTCGTGGCCTGTGACAGTCATCCTAGGTACAATACGACCATAACGGCGCATGAACTGGGGCTTCCTGTCATCGAAGTACAGCACCATTATGCGCATATTTTATCCTGTATAGCAGAAAACGACTGCATAGATAAAACGGTGATTGGCGTATCGCTGGATGGAACCGGCTATGGAACGGATGGGACGATTTGGGGCGGTGAAATACTGCTGTGCGATATACACGGGTTTCGGCGCTGCGGCTCGATTGCGCCGTTTTGGCAACGCGGCGGCGATGTGTCCTCTAAAGAAGGATGGCGTATTGCTGTCAGTATGATTGCGCAGCTTGTAAAAGAATCATCGGACATAGCCTCTGTCGTTCAGCAGCTGCAGCTTTGTGACAACGCCAATTTACAGGCACAGCTGTTTATGGCTGCCAATCAGATTAACAGCGTCCGGTCTACTAGTACCGGTCGGCTTTTTGATGCCGTAAGCGCGATATTGGGGCTGTGCCGGGCGTCTACCTTTGAAGGGGAAGGTGCCATGAAACTGCAATTTGCAGCAGAACGGGGCAAAGACAGAGCAGAAGGGCATGCACTGCATATAGAAACAGGCTTACTGCAGGACACACGCTGTATACTGCCTACGGACCGCTTGGTACAGGAATTGCTGCAGCGGCGTCTGCAGGGAGAGGATGTATCTTTGCTGGCATATCAATTTCACGATGCCTTGGCAAGGATGCTGGTGCAGACCTGCGAACGAGTGCGGGAAGAAACACACTGCCGGACGGCAGCTCTCAGCGGCGGCGTATTTCAGAATACCCTGCTGCTGCGTTTATGCGATGTTATGCTGCAGCAGCGGGGATTTACAGTACTGAAGCATCATTTCGTACCGCCCAATGACGGCGGCATTGCGTTAGGACAGGCAGTATATGCCATGTACAACAAAGGAGGAGTTTGATATGTGCGTAGGATTACCGGCACGAGTAGTAACGATAAAAAACGGTATGGCGTTGGTAGATGCGTCAGGAGCCAAGCGGGAAGTATCTGCAGAACTGATGGACCATCTGGATCCCGGTGATTATGTCATGGTGCATGCCGGCATGGCCATAGCCAAAATAACCGATGACGATACAGCAGAAACGGACGATATCTTGGAGGATTTGTGATGGAACTAAAGAAAAAACGGACGGCTCTGGAAATCATTCGGCAATATGACGGGCCGCCTATCCGCATTATGGAAGTCTGCGGCACCCATACCCATGAAATTTTCCGCCTGGGCATCCGCCAGATTCTGCCGCCGCAGGTAGAGCTGATTTCCGGCCCCGGGTGTCCTGTCTGCGTGACGCCGGTTGATTTTATCGACGAAGCTGTCTGGCTGGCACTGCACAAGGGCGTGACGATTTGCACCTTTGGCGATTTGGTTCGCGTTCCCGGCTCGGAAATGAGTTTGGCCGGCGCACGCAGCCAGGGTGCGCATATAGAAGTCGTTTACGCGCCGCTGGATGCCTTGGCATATGCGAGAGAACACCGTGACGAAGACGTTGTCTTTTTATCCGTTGGCTTTGAAACGACGACGCCGGCAAGCTGTCTGGCTGTCAAAAAAGCAAAGGAAGAGAACGCTGCAAACTTTTCTATTCTGACGGCTAATAAAACGATGCCGCAGGCCTATGAAGCCCTGAAAGGCAGTGCCGACGTGTTTTTATATCCCGGCCATGTAGAAGCTGTCGTAGGCACAAAACACTGCGAAACATTGGTGCAGGAAGGCATATCCGGCGTCGTAGCCGGTTTTACGGCCAAAGAACTGCTGACAGCACTGGCTGTCATTATGGTAAAATTCCCTCAGGGCAAACCGTTTTTTAAAAATTGTTATCCCCGTGTCGTTACGGCGGCGGGAAGTTTGGCAGGACAGCGGCTGATGGCTGACGTCATGGAACCGTGCGATTCACAGTGGCGCGGTCTGGGCATGATACGGCAGTCCGGACTTAGACTGCAGACGGCGTATGCAGCGTATGATGCCCGCAAAAAATACGATGTCCCTTGTATGCATGGGCATGCCAACCCGGCCTGCCGCTGCGGCGATGTGCTGCAGGGAAAATGCAGACCGTCAGACTGCCCTGTGTTTGGCAGGGGCTGCACACCGGAACATCCTGTAGGAGCCTGCATGGTATCTCATGAAGGAGCCTGCTCGGCATATTATCAATATGGAGGGATTTTGCATGAATGATGTAGTAACACTGGCTCATGGCGCCGGCGGCAGACAGACTGCCGAATTAATTGATACGGTATTTAAAGCGCATTTTGCCAACCCGCAGTTTACCGGTGACGATGCGGCTGTTCTGTCCTTTGGCGATACCCGTTTGGCATTTACGACGGACGGCTTCATCGTGTCGCCACCGGAATTTCCTGGAGGAAATATTGGCAAGCTGAGTATTTGCGGCACAGTGAACGATTTGGCCTGCATGGGAGCACAGCCCCTGTATCTGTCTTGCGCGTTTGTTATTGAAGAAGGATTTCCGCTGGCTAAAGTAGAAGAATATGCGGCGGCCATGGAGAAAACAGCAGCAGAAGCCGGCGTGCGCATTGTAGCCGGTGATACCAAAGTAGCCGGCAAAGGACAAGTAGACCAGCTGTTTATTACGACGACAGGCATTGGCCGCATTATGGACGGCGTGCATACGTCGGGTGCCCAGGCGAAACCGGGCGATGCTGTCATTGTGACCGGCGATGTAGGCCGTCATGGCTGTACGATACTGCTGGCCCGCAATCAGTTTGGAATTGACGCCAATGTCACGAGTGACTGTGCGCCTTTGTGGGGAACGGTGGAGTCCATGCTGAAAACGACGAAAGACATTCATGTCATTCGGGATGCGACCCGCGGCGGCGTCGGTACGGTTTTGTATGAAATTGCCGGACAAAGTCACGTAGGCATTCGGCTGGACAGTCAGGCTGTTCCTGTAGATCCGTCCGTACGCGGCGTTTGCGGCATGCTGGGACTGGAACCGCTGTATTTGGCATGCGAAGGCCGTTTGGTTGTCTTTGCGCCCAAAGACAAGGCACAGGCTATTGTTGATACACTGCACAAAGGTCCGTATTCTCAGCAGGCGGCTATTATTGGCGAAGTCACGGCAGAACAGCCGGGACGCGTCATTGTACGGACTGAAATTGGCGCAGAAACGTTGCTGCCGCCGCCGGGCGGTGAACTGCTGCCGCGTATTTGTTAGAAATAGCAATCGGAAAGGTGGGATTGGATGATAAAAATAGCTGTATATGGAAAAGGCGGCATTGGCAAATCGACGACGGTTTCCAACATGGCGGCTGCCCTGGCAGAAAAAGGGCTGCAGGTCATGCAGATTGGCTGCGACCCGAAAGCCGATTCGACAGTCAGCCTGCGCGGCGGACAGACGCTGCAGACAGTACTCGATGTGATGCGGCAGCGGAAGAATGACTTTTCCTTGGAAGATATAGCGGTTGTTGGCTATCGACATATTGTCTGCGTAGAAGCCGGCGGCCCGGCACCGGGAATGGGCTGTGCCGGACGAGGCATTATTGCCGCGTTGGAAACGTTAAAAGAAAAAGGCGCTTATGAAATATACCGGCCTGATGTCGTGTTTTATGATGTATTGGGAGATGTCGTCTGCGGCGGTTTTTCTATGCCGATGCGCAAAGGATATGCCGACGCTGTTTTTATCGTCACATCCGGAGAAAATATGGCACTGCACGCGGCGGCCAATATTGCCATGGCAGTAGATCATTTTAAGCAGCGGGGCTACGCGCGTCTTGGCGGCCTTCTTTTAAATCGCCGCAATGTACCGCGTGAAGAAGAAAAAGTACAGGAATTGGCAGATGATATTCATTCCTCTGTTATTGGCACGCTGCATCGCAGTGATACCGTTTTAAAAGCAGAAGAATTAGGAAAAACGGTTTTGGAAGTTTTTCCGGACAGCCCCATGGCAGACGAATACCGCGTACTGGCGCAGGCTGTCTATCAAGAAGCGATGAGGTGATGCTATGCTGCGGCGCATGGGAAGAAAAACAAAAGAAACAGAAGCTGTCATACAGATAAAAGATGCGTCATTTCCAGCGTTCTTTTATGATGGACTGCAGTATTCTCCGCCTGCCAGAGGAACATGGAACATTGTACATACGAATATGCTGGTTCCCGAATCGCACCAGATTTATATTTGTGCGCTGGGCTGCCTGCGCGGCGTCGTGTTGACAGCTGCTGAAATGGGAGCGATGCACCGCTTTTCGTCTATCGTTATCGAAGAACATCATTTGTATGACGGTACGATGGAAAATACGATTGTGCAGGCTGTGGGAGAGATTTTAAACGGCCTGCGGCCCTATGTGCCAAGGGCATGTTTTGTCTACCCGTCCTGTGTCCATCATTTTATGGGCTGCGATATGGATGACGTGTATCGACGGCTGCAGGAAACGTATACACAGACGAAATTTGTCCCTTGCTGGATGGATCCCATTCGGCGGGAATCGGACTTGACGGCAGAAATGCGGACACGGCGGCAGCTGTACAGTCTGCTGCAAAAAATGGCTCTGAAGCCTAACCATGTGAATATTGTTGGCAGCAACCTGGCTGTTCAAAAAGACTGTGAACTCATGTCTTTGCTGCAGCATCACGGTATTACTGTACATCAGCTGCCAGCTTGTGCCACGTATGAAGAATATGAAGCGATGGCTTCAAGTTGTTTGAATATCGGACAGGAACCACTGGCCAAAATCTGTTTGACGGACATGAAAAAAAGGCTGGGGCAAGACTATATCTATGTATCCAGCAGTTGGGATATGGAAGAGATAGAAAAAAATTTACAGGCTGCAGCTTCACGCCTGCATATAAAATGCCTTTCGTATGCCGCAGAAAAAGAGCAGTGCGAAAAAGCTTTGGCGCAGACACGGCAGTGTCTGGGACAGATGCCGATTGCAGTAGATTACACGGCAGTGATGCGTCCTTTTAGCTTGGCACGTTTGTTGTTGACTCATGGATTTTGGGTAGAACGCATATATGCAGACGGGGCGAATCCGGAAGATGCAGAAGATTTTTACTGGATACAAGCGCACTATCCGCAGCTGCAGCTGTATGCGACGCGGCATGCCGACATGCGCTGCCTGGCCCGTACGACAGCACAGCCTATGCTGGCTATAGGACAGAAAGCCGCCTATTTTACAGGAACGAAGCATTTTGTCGATATGGCAGAAGGCGGCGGTCTGCGTGATTATGAAGGTATTTTACGGCTGGCAGCGTTGATGCAGGACGCATATCATACAGAAAAAGAAGCCAAGCCGTATATCAGCCGCAAAGGATGGGGGTGTGCGTCATGTTTATGAGAGAAGCTGTAAGCCGCATTGCGACGTATTCAGCAGATACATTTGGCGTCTGCTCGGCATTGTTTGAGCTGGGCGGCATGATTGTCATTCACGATCCGTCGGGATGTAATTCGACGTATACGACGCATGATGAGCCGCGCTGGTATGAAACAGACAGTTTAATCTTTATTTCCGGCCTGACTGAAATGGATGCCCTTATGGGAAATGATGAAAAATTCGTTCATGATGTTGTCGAAGGCACCCGGCAGTTTTCCCCTCGTTTCATCGTCTTGTTGTGTACGCCTGTGCCTTTGATGATGGGAACTGATTTTCCGGCACTGGCACAGGAAATTGAACATGCCACAGGCACTCCGACGTTTGCAGGTACGACGAACAGCATGGAAACCTATGAAAAAGGAATTTCTTGGGCATTGCAGCTGCTGGCAGGCCGCATTGTCCAAGATAATCCTGTTTCAGCTTCCGGCCGTTTTTGTTGTTCTTGGCAGCCAGTCTTTGCTTCACAAAGTAAAAAGACGATTCCTGTCAATGTCATAGGCATGACGCCGCTTGATTTTGCGTATCAAGGCAGTGAAAAAACGATACGGCGGTTTTTGCTGAAGCGGGGATTCTCTGTATCTAGTATTTGGGCTATGGGAAGCCGGATAGAAGAAATTGAAATGGCTGGACGGGCCAGCGTCAATTTAGTCGTTTCTTATGGGGGACTCAAGGCGGCTCAAATCATGAAAGAGCGGTTTGGCCAGCCGTATGTGATCGGCGTGCCTATCGGACCGTTTCAAGACGCGGTGCATCAGGCACTGCTGCAGGCTGTGCATACAGGAGAAAACCAGTATCCTTGTCTGCAGCGGACCAGTGACGGCACAGCGAATATAGCCGTCATTGGTGAAAGTGTGTATGCATCCTCTTTAGCTGCTGCTTTGGAAATGGCAGTCGGCATGCCTGTACAGGTACTGTGTCCATTGGAACCGGCAGAAAAGACGCTGCAGAAAACAGACTGCCGTATTGCTTCCGAACAGGAACTGCAGGCGTGCTTGAGGGAAAAAAGCATCATTATAGCCGATCCGCTGTATCAGCCTGTTTGTCCGGCATCAAGCCGCTTCATACCGCTGGGGCACGAAGCCTTTTCCGGCCGTATGTATCAAAACGCAATTCCTGATTTGATGAAATCGGACGCGTTTTCTGATTTTGTAAAACAACTAAAAGGGGTGTAACCAGAATGGGATTAAATGATACGCCGTCAGGGGAACGAATTCATATTGGCTTTTTTGGCCGCCGCAATGCCGGCAAATCCAGTGTTGTCAACGCTGTTACCGGACAAAGCCTGGCTATTGTATCCGATACCAAAGGAACGACAACCGATCCGGTGTATAAAGCTATGGAGCTGCTGCCGTTGGGGCCGGTAGTCATTATTGACACACCGGGGTTTGATGATGTCGGCTCGTTAGGTGAGATGCGCGTACAAAAAACCAAGGAAGTACTGCATAAAACAGATATTGCCGTACTCGTCATTGATGCCATGGAAGGGATGGCACAGAGTGACAGAGATATACTGCAGCTTATTCAAGAAAAAAAACTGCCGTATCTGATTGTGTACAATAAATCAGACTGCCTTACTGCGCATGCGGCGGCAGCTAAGGATGAATTATATATCAGCGCGCTGTCCAAGCAGGGTATTGCGGAGTTAAAAGAACGGCTGGCACGGTTAAAGCCGCAGGAAGCAGCGGCACCGCTGGTCCGTGATTTGATTCATGCCGGCGATTTTGTCGTGCTTGTTGTGCCTATTGACTCGGCAGCTCCCAAGGGACGGCTCATTTTGCCGCAGCAGCAGACGATTCGGGATGTTTTGGATGCGGACTGCACGGCTGTTGTTGTCAAAGAAAATGAACTGCGCCGTACTTTATCTCAGTTGGGAAAACAGCCTGCCTTAGTCATTACGGACAGCCAAGCCTTTGCCAGCGTATCCCAAGACACACCGCAGAACATAGTATTGACATCGTTTTCGATTTTAATGGCCCGCCACAAAGGCTTTTTAGCAGACGCTGTCCGCGGCGTAACGGCACTGGACCGGCTGCAGGACGGCGATACTGTTCTCATTTCAGAAGGCTGCACGCATCATCGGCAGTGTGAAGATATTGGCACTGTAAAATTGCCGCATTGGATTCATGAATATACAGGAAAAACGATTCAAATTGAAACGACGAGCGGCCGGGAATTTCCATCTGACCTGTCGCCCTATGCCATGGTAATTCACTGCGGCGGCTGTATGCTCAATGAACGGGAAATGCAGTTCCGCATGCAGCATGCGCAGGCCCAAGGCATTCCGATTACCAATTACGGCATTGCCATTGCGTATATGAAGGGTATTTTAAAACGAAGCTTACTCGTATTTCCATCCTTGGCAGCGTTGATTCCCTGACAGGGAAATACAGATGGCACAGCCTGTACAGCATATATTGAAAAAATAAAATTTATCTAAAAAAAGGAAATAATATCACAACTAACATTAAAATATTAATTTAACAACACGAAAAGCAGCCAAAAATAGAGAACTTCACTTTAAATATTGAAAGTTAGACTTACAAGTGTTATGATATAAGCATAAACAAGCCACGACGATACAAGAATACATGATGTCGGCGGTTGCTTTTGTTTTATATTTTTTGAAAGATAAAGGGGTCTTACATCATGACTAAGGGTATTCGTTTTGTTGTTTTAACTATTTTTGCTGCTTTTTTCATTATCAGCGCAGTAGGTGCTGTCAATGCCAATGTTAACCATGAAGCCGCACCTGCTAAAACGCAAGTAAAAATGACAAAAGTATCTTCTGTAGATATGAATTCTTACCTGCGTGTTTCACCGGAACAAATGAAATAAAAAATAGCCGTGTTTTGCAATAAAATACAGTTATTGCTGTAAACTATAAAAAATGTGCATGGCGTGTGCCAGCCGTTGAAAAATGAGAAGCGGCATGGTATGATATGCGTATAATAAAAACGACAAGGGTGTCTTTGACAGATGCTGTTGTCGTTTTTTTTATTTACAAGATGCTGGGTTTCCTATAGTGGGAAGCCTAGCCGGATGTGATATTTGAATTGAAATGGGGCGAATGAAATGGATGCATGCAATGTTAAACTTGTAGTAGTGAAGTCAGCCTGCGAATTGTACAAAGAGGGCGATGAAATTGTGTTTGACGGGCCGGTTATTCAGAAGGAAAAAAGCGGTGCCTTATGCATGACAGCTTTACAAGCCGTATATCCGTATGTATTTGCGGCACGGCAGGGAGCTATTTGGAAACCGCTTATACAATGTCCTGATTGTGAAGAAACCGTGCTTTTTAAAGTAATGAAACAATAATAAGCAGGTGTATTGCAGTTTTTAGATAACTTCTTTTATATGGATGTAAAAACAGCATATTGCTGTATGCAGAGAAGCTTTGACTGTACAGCTCTCGTGTGGGACAATAAGATTAAGATATTATGGCAAACGAGAGGCAGTTATGGTCAAAGTTTCTTTACGTTTAGAACAAAAAATAAAATTATCGCAAATGCAGCGGCTTACGATTCAAATGATGACGCTTCATGGGCAGGATTTGCAGGATTTTTTGCATGAACAGGTAACAGAGAATCCATTGCTGGATATCCGCTATCGTGATGTAAAACAGTCTGCCGATAAAGAATACGCTGAAAAGCCGATAGAGGCAGTTTCCAGCCGGGAGGATTCTTTAGAAGAAAAATTGATGAAGGAACTGCGGGTTCAAACAGTAGCGAAAAACGTGATGATGGCAGCCGGACTGGTCATTCAATCGTTGGATGAAAAAGGATTTTTCCAAGGGGATTTGGCGGATATTGGCATGCCGTATGGTTTGGACCTGGCAGAAATGGAACAAGGATTGGCATTGGTACAGTCCTTTGAACCGGCAGGCATTGCAGCACGTTCGATTCGCGAGGCCCTGCTAATTCAGACACGGCGGCGGCAGGATGCGCCGGCAGGCACAGAAGAACTGCTGGAGAATTATTATGATGATTTTCTCCATGGACATTGGCTGCGGCTGGAAAAAGAAATGAATATAACGGCAGATGCCTTACACCGTATTCGGCAATTTTTGAAAAAACTTTCACTGCAGCCGGCACCGCAGGCAGAAACTCAAACAGAATATGTGCGGGCAGATATAGAAATTTTTTGTGATTCCCAGGGCAAGCTGCAGGTTCGTTCACTGGAAGAACTGCCGGAGGTATTTTTTAGAGATGATTTATATGCTGTATATCAAAAAGACGGGGATAAAGAAACGAAGCGGTTTATCCGCCGGGCAAAGCGGCAGTTTTTAGATTTGCAGACGGCTTTGGCGTATCGCTGGCAGTCTATTTTTACAGTGATGCAGTATATCTTGGAGCAGCAGCAAAACTATTTTTTGCATGATGACAACCTGCGGCCGTTAACCCAGGCTGCTATTGCCGAAGGAACGGGCCTCAGTACCGCGACAGTGAGCCGTGTGTGCCGAAATCGGTATGTGTTGTTTAGACAACGTATATATCCGGTACAAAGTTTTCTGGCCCATTCGTACCGCGATGATTCCTGTGCGGACGGCATTATTTCCGATAAAGCGATTATACAGGAGATGCTTTGCTTGATTGCTGAAGAAGACAGGCAGCATCCGTGGTCAGACCAGGAAATCACATCATATTTCAGTCAAAAAAATATTCATATTGCGAGAAGAACTGTAACCAAATTTCGTCTAAAGATGAATATTCCTAATAGCAATATGCGTAAACGCCTAAAAAACTCATAACCTTTGTTATAAATTTCACTATCACTTTCGAACATAATGCGTTATACTATACATATGAATCTATTTCATGAAATGTGGGATTTATGATTTGGAGGAGGTTTTTTAGTATGTACAAAATTTCTGAAATTGCTGATGTGTACAAACAAAAATTAATTACAGCTGAAAAAGCTGCTGCATTAGTTCAAGACGGCGATCGTATTTCCTATGGCCTTGGCTGTTCGGCACCGTATGATATTGATATTGCTTTGGGCAATCGTATCAAAGAACTCAAGGGAATCGAAGTAGTTGCTACGACTGTCGTCAAAGATGAACCTTATGCAGTGTACCGCAACAGCGATTCCAATGACCAGGTTCGTTTTGCTACGGCACATATGAACGGCTTTGAACGTAAAATGAATAAAGACGGCCGCTGCTGGTTTATTCCGATGCTCTTTAATGAACTGCCAAAATATTGGGAAAATATTGATAAATTGATTATTCAGGTTCATCCAATGGACAAATGGGGCAACTTCAACTTAGGGCCTCAGGTATCTGACCTGCGCGGTTTGATTAAAGCAGCTAAACAAATTATTGTCGAAGTCAATACGAACATGCCAAAAGCACTTGGTTATGAAACAGAACTGAACCTTTGCGACGTCGATTATGTTGTCGAAGGCTCGAACCATCCGATGCCGCAGATTCCAAATCGCCCGGGCAACGAACTGGATACGAAGATTGCAGACTACATTATCCCGATGATTGAAAACGGCAGTACATTGCAACTGGGCATCGGCGGCATTCCGTCCGCTGTTGGCGCAAAGCTGGCTGAATCAGACGTAAAAGATTTGAGCGGCCATACGGAAATGCTCGTTGATTCTTACGTTGACTTGTATGAAGCAGGTAAAATCACAGGCAATAAAAACCGCGATAAAGGCAAACTTATCTATGCGTTTGCCGGCGGTACACAGCGGTTGTATGACTTTATTGACAATAACCAGGTCGTATTCAATGCCCCGGTAAGCTACGTCAACAATGTAGGTGTTGTTGCCAGCATCGATAAATTCATTTCCATCAATGGCTGCATTGACTTGGATCTTTTTGGACAGGTAAATGCTGAAACGGCCGGCTACCAGCATATCAGCGGTACAGGCGGACAGCTCGACTTCGCACAAGGAGCTTTTGCTTCCAAAGGCGGCAAGAGCTTCATCTGCGTACATTCGACGCGTAAATTCAAAGACGGCCACGTTGAATCTCTGATTAAACCGACCTTGCCAGCAGGTTCTGTCATTACGACACCGCGTTCTGCCGTTCAATATATTGTTACAGAATACGGCACGGCACTTCTCAAAGGTAAATCCACATGGCAGCGTGCAGAAGCTTTGATTAACATTGCACATCCTGATTTCCGTGAAGACCTCATTAAACAGGCTGAAAAAATGGGCATCTGGACAAAGACAAGCAAAGTTACCATGTAATATACGCATTTCTCATAAAAACAACAAACCAGCAGCTGTATGGCTGCTGGTTTGTTGTTTTTTTTATTTTTTATGAAAGAGTGAATCTGTGAAAGCAATATTAAAGGACTTTTTTATTATCCGGGCCCGGTGTCGTCACGATAACTTTTTCCGGAGTAATGACAAGAGCGCCTTTAGCGGTGCAGGCTCCTTTAAACATATCTTCGACAATTTTTTTGAAATTGTCTACTATTGGACCGGTTGTAATATATGTGGCAGTACCTTTGATTTGGTAGCCTTCAAAAGTCTGAGCATTGCAGGCAGAAACGGCAATTTTTCCGTTGGCTTGAATGTTTTTCAATGTCGTATCCAGGAATACATCGCCGACGATCAGCTTGCCGTCCGGCGTCACGTCTTTGAAAGCGACGGGAACCGCATTGGGTTCATCGGCATACGTTCCTAAATACCAGATTTGTTCTTTTAATACGTTGATAACTTTTTCATCCATCATATGGAATTCCTCCTTTGCATGTGACTGTAAGTTTGGCTGGCTATAGCTATAGTATATGGAAGATATGGGAAAAATATAAGATATTGATAAATTTATCAGTAACTTATTAATTTAATAGTAACTTGCGTACTGCAAACTATACGGTACAATGAAGAAAAGGAGGAGAAAATCATGTATCAAAAAAAATTGGAAGCAGATATTCGCTGCCCCTTGGAATATGGTTTGGAAGTGTTTGGCGGCAAATGGAAATCACGGATTATCTGTGTACTGGCAGCGAAAACGACGCTGCGGTATAGCGAAATCAGGCATGAAATGCAGAATATTACTGATGCGGTATTGGCAAATACATTGAAGCAGCTGATAGCCGATAATTTGATTGTACGCCGCTCATATAATGAAATACCGCCGCGGGTCGAATATACGCTGACGGAAAAAGGGCGTTCTGTTGTACCTATTTTGCAGCGCATTTGCCAATGGGCCGGTATTTTTTATAAAGAAAACGAAGGGACGGTCATGACGCAGTGCCAAAAGTGTGATTATCGTTAGCGGCAGCTGCCTGGACCGTATACGGGAATACAAAATGAGCATATGAAGCAGGCGGAGAAAAAGAGGTGCGTATCTTGTAAATTTTAATTTCTGCGTTACAATAAGAAACGCAGAAATTAAGAAAAAGAAAAGATGATTGTATATGTTTAATACTCCGTTTTTACTGCGTATGGGTTTGTATGCTGCCATCAGTATCGTTGGCATGAATACGGCGGCTGCGCAGCCGCTTGCTGTAGATAATTTAACTCAAATTATTTCTAAAGACAGCGCAGTGAGCAAAACCGTGTCCTGGCAAAGCAGCGCACCTCACTATAATTACTATGTAGAATATCGGCAAAAGGGTACAAACGACATTCACAAAGCCTATGTAACAGAACCCAAACGGCCGCCTGTTTACGACTACGATAATATTCCGCCGTATACATATGGTGCGTATATGCAGCACTTGCAGCCGGATACGGCCTATGAATACCGTATCTGTAATGATGAAGGAGAAACAGGCTGGTTTTCTTTTACGACGACGAAAGAAGAATTAAACCAGTATAAAGTATTGATTTTTGGTGATTCCCAGTCTGTAGATTACAGCGTATGGGGACAGACAGCGCAAATTGCCTGGAATCGAAATCAAGATGCGGCGTTTTTTGTGAACATGGGCGATTTGACGGACAACGGGCAGGCATGGTTCCAATGGCGCGATTGGCAATATAATGCCGACATACTGACGAGTCATTTGCCTTTTGCCCCTGTCTTGGGCAATCATGAAGCGTACAGTATGGAATGGAAATTTGCCTACCCTTACACGTATAAAGCACTGTTTGCCGTGCCGTACGGAAGTCCGCAGGGGCAGAGCCGATTGGCGTATTCCTTTGATTACGGTGATGTTCATTATGTATCACTGAATACGGACTATGAAGAACTCCATACGCAAGATCCGGATATGCTTACGAATGAAGCTGCTTGGCTGGATACAGATTTGGCAGCGGCCAAAAAGGCAGGCAAACGGCTGATTGTCATGATGCACCGTCCGCCGTGGAACAGCCCGTATAACGGCAAATTGGATATCAACGGCACGTATTTTATGCCTATTTTTGATAAATATGAAGTACCGCTTGTGTTTACAGCGCATGAACATTGCTACGAACGGACAGTTCCTATCAAAGCAGATAAACAGGCAGCAGCCGGAACGGTATATGTTGCAACAGGCAGGTCCGGCACGGAAAGCTGGGATGCATCGCGGCGCAAGCCAACAGATGTAGTATATTATAATCCGATGGATATGCCGATGTATTTGACGCTGCAGGTGGAACCGAAGGCGTTTCGTGTGACAGCCTTTAAAAACGACGGCACGATGATTGATACGACAACGATTGCAACAGACACGGCACCGTCTAAAAAGCAGGCAGAACAACAGCCCCAACATGCAAAAAAGGCAAAAAAAGCAGGTCAGTCTGTTAAAAAGTGAGGGATGCGTGATGAAGATTGCTGTAGCGGCAGGCGCATCGAGCGGCTTGGGCAGAGAGTTTGTCTTCTTGCTGGATACCGCCGGCGTGGATGAAATCTGGGTCACGGCCAGACGCAAAGAACGGCTCTTGGCACTGCAGCAGCAGGTGCGGACTAAAGTGCGCGTATTTGCCGGTGATATTTGCCGGGAAGATACGGTACAGTCTATCAAAAAAGCATTGCAGCAGGAAACACCTGACGTTGCCTATTTTATATATGCTGCCGGTTTGGGACGCATTGGCGCGGCGGCAGAGATACCTATAAAAGATGTACAGCAAATGATACGTGTGAACTGCGAAGGCGCTGCTGTCCTGACGAGTTTGTGTCTTCCTTACATGAAAAAAGGCAGCCACATCGCCGAAATTTGTTCTGTGGCGGCCTTTCAGCCTATTCCGTATTTGAATGTATATGCTGCGACAAAGGCTTTTTTGTATCGGTACAGCCTGGCATTAGCGGCAGAATTAAAACCCAGGGGAATCGCTGTGACAGCTGTTTGCCCGTATTGGGTAAAAGATACAGAATTTATTTCTCTTGCTTCACAGACCAATGGGGGACCTCATTTTTGCCGGTATCCCTTTGCCGATACAGCACAGAAAACGGCGAAGCGTGCCTGGCGTGACATACAAAAAGGCCGCATGGTTTCTACTCCGGGATGGATGGCTGTGTGGGGACGCCTTGCCGCGGCCTGCATTCCTGCAAAAATTATCATGTGGTTTTGCCGGCACTTGTAGCCCGGCGGCGATAGTTTTGGATAAAATCCCATAAAGGAATGCCGTATAAATAGCAGGCAGCAAGGATAGAGGAAACGGGCGCGTTGATGACTGCCAGGACTACAGAGCAGGCAATGGCCCAGGGAATCAGCGGTGTCGTGACGACGGCTGTATTTTCCAAATGAATTGCCATGCGCTGCGAATCCGGTTCCAGCGGTTGGCACAGCTGATGCGTAAGCATAATTGCGAGCGTTTGATTGCAGGAAATCATGCCCGTTACTAGGGAAGTCAGTAAAATGGCGCCAAAAGGAGATATTTTTTCGCTTATATGCTGAATGTATGATTGAATATTCCGCAGAAAACCAGTACCTGAAAAAATACCGGCATAACTGGAAGAAATAAAAATAATAGCCAATACACGCGCCATGGACAGGATGCCGCCGCCATCCAGCAGCTGAGCCAGTTGGGGGCTGTCCGGATGAAAACCGAAGAAAAATGCGCAGCCAATAGCCATTACGCTCATATGCTGGCATGTATAGGCAATGAGACCGGCGGCCAAAATACTGGTGAGCATAATGTATTTTACGTGAATACGGCAGCATGATAAGAGAATGACTAAGACAGCTGGAACAGCTGTTATCCAATGCAGCGTGAAATAGCGAGGAAAAATGGCTGCTGTATGAGAAGTGATTTCTGTTGCCGGCAGTGACATGCCCAACGCCGTATAGATAATCAGCGACGCGAGTAAGGGAACGGCTGCTGTTTTCATCATGAGGATGACATTTTTAAAAATATCTGTTTGGGTAATGGTCGCGACCAGCAGCGCGCTGGTTGACATAGGGGAACAGCGATCGCCGACATACACGCCTGCGAGAATGGCACCGCCGGCATATACAGCCGGGATATGCATGCTGTTTGTCATGGTCATGCAAATGACGCCCATCGTAGCAGCTGTCCCGAAAGAGGTTCCCATCAGCATGGAAATCAAACCGCACAGCAAAAACGAAGCGGTTAAAATTACGGTGGGATGACACCATTGGGCGGCATAATATACGATGTAGGGAATGGTGCCGCATATCCGCCACGACGCGGTCAGTACACCGACAAGAGCTAAGGTGATTAACACATTTTTGGTTGTATGAATCCCTTCTAGGGAAAGATGAAGCATTTCGTGAAAGGGATGACCGCGGTATATTCCATAAGAAAAAAATAGAATAAATCCGGCGAGCAGTGCCCAGACTAACGAAATGCCGCATACGAGACTCAGTATGAGAAAACATGAAAATATACCGAGAATGCCAGCTTCTAACATAGAAAAAATCCCTTTCTGATATGGATTTGCTTACCATGTATAGTGTAATCAAAATGGCTTTGATTTGCAAACAGGACGTGCAGCGGAAGGTATATGAATGCCAATACAATGAAAGATATTCTCTAGGCAGGCAGATAAAAGTTTGTTATACTGCCAATATAACATAAACAGCGTCGTGCAACATGAGGTGAATCCATGAAATATATTTTAGCAGTCATTCAAGCGTATAGTACGCATCAAAAACGAATACAGTACGTGTTTACATGGATTGCCCGCTTTGGCTATATGTTATTTTTGCTTTACGGCATAATAGAATGGCTTCGCCCCGGGGCTGTGCAGGAACGGCTGTACCGGCGCCGGACACTGCTTTACTGCTTGTTTTCCGTTGCGGCAGGCTCGGGAATATCTTGGATTATTGGGCATATTTGGCATCGCCGGCGTCCGTTTGTCCGGCATCCTGACTGCCTGCCCCTTATTCCGCATAAAGACAATGCGTCGTTTCCCAGCAACCATTCCATGAATGCCATGGCGGCTTCACTCATGCTTCTGAGCCGCAAAAACGGCTGGGGTATTCCGTTTTTGATTTGGAGCGTCGTCTTAGGTTCATCCCGCATTATCTGCCGCCTGCATTACTTCAGTGATGTCATAGGCGGGTTTATCTTAGGCGCGCTCAGTACTGCCATCATTCGTCAGAGCCGGACGGCGAAGCAGGCGGCGACGAATATACTTTGGATATCTGACGGTATGGCAGAATGGTTCCGGCAGTGGCGGCAGCGTTGGTAGTAAAGAAAAGGCTGCAACATAAGGCTTCCTAAACGTTTTTAGCTTTTTGTCTGAAGCTTGGAGCCAATAAACTGCAGTGCAGCAGCGTATACAATGCAAGCAGCATCATAAAAGGGCTGTGACAAAATGAAAACTCATTTGTCACAGCCCCGTTTTTTATTTGTTTATTTTTTATAATACTTGGGATTGCTGAAATATTCTTTTGTTTTTGCCCGTACTTTTGGGAACAGAATGAGCAGTGCAATCATGTTCGGAATAACGACCAGGCCCATTGCCATGTCCTGAATTCCCCAAACTAAGTTGATTTTGCCGAGAGAACCTAAGATGCAGAGAAGCGGGAAGATGTACTTAATCACGTTCGTAACCTTTTCGCCAAAGGCATAGGTAAAGCTTTTGGAAGCATTCCACCATTGCCCCATCAAAGTTGTAAAGCAGAAGATGAGCAGGGCAAACGTACCGGCATGTTTTAAAGGCGCCCAGACAGTACCAAAGGATTCCAAAGCCATAACGGTTGCCGAATGATTGGTTTGGTAGATACCTGTAACGCCGACAACCAATGCCGTAATTGTACAAATGACAATCGTATCGACGAAAACTTCCGTAACGCCGGTAATGCCTTCATCGACAGGATGCGGCACAATAGAACAGCCATGAGCAAAAGGAGCCGTGCCTTCGCCGGCTTCATTGGAATACATGCCGCGGGCAATCCCGTACTGCATTGCTTGGGCGATTACATAGCCGCCGGTACCGCCGGCAACCGAATCAAAGGACCATGCCTGCGTGAAGATTTCGGCAATAATATGCGGTACAGCCTGAATGTTTAACAGAATAACTAAGATACCGATGACGATATAAAAAATGGACATGGACGGAACCAAGTTCATAGCCAGATTTGCCAAGCGTTTTAAGCCGCCTAAGGTAATGCACATGAGCAGAATAATCAGTACAATGCCTGTCATATAGGTAGGCACGCCATAGTTGGCATTTAAAATACCGGAAATCGTATTGGACTGTACCAAGTTGGCCCCCATCATCTTGATGCACATGAGGACGGCGATAACGACGCCCAGCCAAGGACATTTAAGCCCGTCACGGATATAATACATAGGGCCGCTGAGAAGATTGCCTTCTTTGTCTTTGCCGCGGTACATCTGTGACAATACGATTTCACCGTATTTGAGAGCCATGCCGAAGAATGCGGCAACCCACATCCAAAAAACAGCTCCCATGCCGCCGGACACAATCGCCGTGGCGACACCGACAACGTTGCCGCCGCCGACATTGCCGGCCAGTGTAACCATCATAGCTTTGAATGTAGAAATGGAGCCGCTGCCTTTATCTTCATGCCGTGTCTTAAACGAATCAATCAGCGTGCGGCGGATAATGAAGCCAAAATGCCGGATTTGAATAAATCCATTGGTAATCGTATATAAAATACCTAAACAAAGTAAAACATAAACAAGCCATTTCCCCCACAAGTAGGAGTTAATCAACTTTACAAGCGCTTCTAAACCGTCCATTATTATTCTCCTTTAAGTACGCGTTTGACCATATCCGGGAAGTTGCCAATTACGATGTCTACGCCCTTGTCGCGCAGGCGTTTTACACTGGCTTCATCGTTGACTGTAAATGTATTGATTTCAATACCTTCTTTTTGAATTTCGGCAATGACTTCATCCGTCAAGCTGCCGTAATATGGGTGATAGCAGGCGACACCAACCTGTTTGGTGTATGCGCCGGGATTGATAAGCCAAGTTTCTGTCAAAAGACCGTATTTGAGATTCGGAGCCAACGCTTTCATGCGCAAAATACTTTCGTGATTGAAACTGGAAATGATGACTTTGTCTTCCAAATGGTATTGCTGCAAGACGGCCCAAACTTTTTCTTCAATGCCGGGATAGGGGTAGACGCCTGTTTTCAATTCAATATTGGTAACAAGCGGTGTGTCTTTGACCCAGCTGCAGTATTCTTCAAATGTAGGAATACCGTTAAAGCCCATTTTGCCAGTGTAGATATATGAGGCATCCAACTTGCGCAGTTCTTCCAGCGTAAAATCACGCACGTTTCCCGTACCATTGGTCGTGCGGTCTACACGTTCGTCATGGATAACGACGAGTTGCTGGTCTTTGGTAAGCTGCACGTCCATTTCGATGCCGTCTGCACCGATTTCCAAAGCTTTTTGAAAGGCAAGCATCGTGTTTTCCGGATACTTGCCGCTAAAGCCGCGATGAGCAAAGTTTTTCATAGTAAGTAAAATCCTCCTGTATTCATCAATACAACACAAAATACGCAAAAAAAACTATAGATAGTCATACCTACTGCATGGTATACAGTCTCTGTAATCTTTCCATCAACATATAGTATAGAATGTGTAAAAACAAAGAAATGACAGATATGTGCGCAGCAATGCAAGAACTACAGATAGTCTTATCGAATAAATAACCATACATAAAATTAATTATAACATTCTCTAAAGTATATAGAAAGATGATTTTTGCGATAAAAGATAAAATTTTTCCATCAAAAAAAGAGCTGCCTGATAGAAAGGTATCAGACAGCTCCCGACATACGAGATTATTTATTCGTATTTTGCAGTGTGAATTTAGTCGAGATAATATGACGAACTAAAAGAACGATAGAAATAACAAACATAATTAGTCCGAGGATGTCTGCAGTCGATTGGAAATCTTTGCCGACAAGAGCCAATGGATTTTCGCTGCCGCCGGACGTAACAGAAACGACGATCAGCAGGGCAATGATGACGCCCATCAAGCTTTCGCCGACGATCAGGCCGGAGGCAAAGAGGACGCCGCGGTGATTGCAGGCTTCTACGTCTTCATCTTCATGGCCGGGGCTGCGCAGTGCTGCGCGCTGGCGAAGATATTTATGAACAAAATACCCGATAACGGAACCCACGACGAGAGGAATTTCCAATGTCGGCGGCAGATAAATACCCATGCCGACAGCCAGAGGCGGCAGTGAAAGCGACGTTGTCGTTTTGGTCAAAATCAGATTGATGATGATGGCAATGACACCGATGCCGATGCCAAGCAGAATGTAGTTCCAGTCTAAGCTCGAGCTAAAAATGCCTTGGGCTATTGTCGTCATCAACGTAGCCTGCGGAGCGGATAAGGCTTGGGAAGCATCCATGCCGGCACGAGGCATAGCGCCTGTAAAGCCGTAAGCTTGGTACAATAAATTCAAAACCGGTGCGATGGCAAAGGCACCGATAATCGAGCCGAGAATCAAAGCGACCTGCTGTTTCCAAGGCGTAGCGCCGACAAGGTAGCCTGTCTTGAGGTCCTGCAGGTTGTCGTTGGAAATAGAGGCGATGCTGACAATGACGCTGGTAATAAAAATAGCCAGTGCAGTGGCAAACTTTGTTCCTTCCGGCGTAGCAAACACTCCGAATGAAGAACTGATAGCCAAAACGACAAGCGAGGAAATCAAAATGCCCAAAATACCGATACCGGAAATCGGGCTGGCAGATGTACCGATAAGACCGGCCATGTAGCCGCAGGCGGCAGCGACGAAGAAGCCCATTAAGATAGCGATGAGAATGCCGACAACAATATACGTCAAAGAAACGGTGAAAGGCAGTCCGGCACCGCTGACAAACGAATAGAATGTAATAAATAACCCAACTAAAATAGCCAGGAATACTACACCGACGGATTTGGGGGACATATCTATATCCGTATGATGCAAGGTTTTCTTTTCTTCTGTGTCATTATCACGAATAGCTCCAATAGACATTTTGATGCCGTCGATGACTGGTTTAGCTAATCGGATTAATGTCCAAATAGCGGCAATACCGATGCATCCGGCACCAATAAAGCGGACTTTTTGTGCCCAGACTGCACTGGCAAAGGCGGCAGCTGTTTGTCCTTCTGCCGGTGTTAAGATACTGGTCAGGTAGGGGACGAAAACAACCCATGCCAGCAGTGTACCGACTAAGATAGCAATACCACTGGCAATGCCGATTAAATACCCTGCACCTAAAAGTGCCATGGAAAAGCCCATAGGCAGCTGTGTTACAGATGTTTTTCCGAGGAGAATCCAATGATTGATTTCCGAGGAAAAAATATGGAATCCGTTGGAACATAAGCTAAAGAAACCAGCTAGGGCAGTACCGCCTAAAATATCTTTCATCCCGGTTTCTTTTTTGGAAACATCTTCATGTGCAGCTTTCGCTTTGCGAATATCACTGCCGACTTTTAAAATTTCAGCAGCAGCTTGTCCTTCTGGATACGGCAAGTCACTGTTGACGACCATGGCGCGCCGTAAAGGAATCGTAAAGAGTACGCCTAACGAACCGCCGCAGGCACAGAGCAGCAGTGTTTCTCCGAAAGGGAATCCCTGCCAATATCCTAGCATGAGCAAGCCGGGAAGAATAAAGATAATGGCTGACAGCGTTCCTGCTGCAGATGCTTGTGTCTGTACCATGTTGTTTTCTAAAATATTAGAATGTTTGAACATGCGCAGGATTGCCATAGAAATAACAGCAGCTGGAATAGAAGATGAAAATGTTAGTCCTACTTTGAGTCCTAGATACACATTAGAGGCTGTAAAGATAACCGTAATTAATGCACCAAGAATCATGCCGCGAATAGTCAATTCCGGCATAGTAGGACTCCCTGCTGTTTGGGGAGTAGATGAATTCATAGTAAAACCTCCTTAAAATGTATACTACACTATAAAGTATACCACACAATTTATATCCAGTCCGTTGCAAAAATAAAATGAGAGCATTGGAAGATATGCAGCAGAGAGATATATGATATAATGAGTTTGGACTATAGATTCATCATTTTAAGGAGGAATAGCACTGATGAAAGATAAAGAAATCATTGATGGCGTACTGCAGGAATTTGCAGGATTGGCCAAATGCCCGCGGCCGTCACATCATGAAAAAAAAGTAAGTGATTATATTGTCAGCCGTCTTCACGAATTGGGGATTCAGCATGTCGTACAGGACGAAGTATACAATGTCATTGCCGACGTACCGGCAACAACAGGCTGTGAATCTTACCCGCTGACAATTATTCAGGGACATATGGATATGGTGTGTGTTGCCAAGCCCGGTGTAGACTATGACCCGCTGACCAGTGAAATTAAACTCGTGCGTGAAGGCAACATCCTTCATGCAGACGGCACAAGTCTGGGCGCCGACGACGGCATTGCCATTGCCATTGCGCTGTATCTGATTCAGCAGGATACAGCACATGGTCCGCTGCGCCTTATTTTTACGGTAGATGAAGAAACGGGCATGACCGGTGCTACGCATTTGGATCCCAAGTATGTTCAGGATGCCAAGTATATTATCAACTGTGATTCGGAATCCATTGATGTGCTTTGCGTCGCTTCTGCCGGCAGTGTTCATACACATTTCAGCAAAACGATTTCTTGGCAAAAACCGACAGGCAATACGGCACTTACGGTCATGACGAAGCATTTTGCAGGCGGTCACTCCGGCGAAACCATTAATTGTGGAAAGAGCAACGCCATTCAGGCATTGGCATATTTCCTGCTGCGTCTCCGCCGGGCCGGTGTTGCGTATACGTTGGCATCTATGAACGGCGGCAATGCAGCCAACGCAATTCCAGCGGCAGCCACGGCTGTTATTACGCTGCATGATGCCGATATGGATACGGTACAGCAGGTTTTGGCTAAGACTAAAAAAGAATTTGCCCTCATTTATGGTGAAGTAGAAAAAACAGCTGATTTTGTCGTAGAAAAAACGGCTATGCCGGCACGCGTATTTTCACCGGCAGATACTCAGGCACTAGTACAGCTTTTATCTATTCTTCACTGCGGCGTCTTTGCCATGAACCAGACACTGCCCAAGCTGCCGGATTTGTCTGCCAATATCGGCACGGTTGAAACGACAGACACACAGGTTGTATTCCAGTATTTCCCGCGGTCTTCTTCCGATGCCCGCCTTCGTGAATTGGCAGAAACACTGCCTGTATATGCCGAACTGACAGGCTTTACAATAGACATTGCCTCGCCGGAACCGGCTTGGACGGAAAATCCGCACAGCACGCTGGTACCGCTTGTTGCAGAAGTGTATAAAGAGGAAGCAGGGAAAACGGCGCGTATCGAAGCGATGCACGGCGGATTGGAAACAGGGTACTTCTATTCCATGAATCCAAATCTCGACATCGTGTCTATTGGCCCGAATAACAACGATATTCACAGTGCAGACGAAGCGGTAGAACTCGATACCGTAGCACTTATCGTCCGCATTATTGCAGGAACACTGCCTAAATTAACCAAATAAAACCGGTTGTAAATACAAAACCCCTGTCTGCAGCATAGGCAAAACGCAGTTTGCAGACAGGGGTTTAGTATATAGTATGAGAATGGGTCGGGATTTTAAGAGGCTGCCGGACGTATCTTTATTCGTGGCAATGACCGGAAAGTGCGCAGCCGGCACAACTGCCGCTGCAGCCGCTTTCTGTACTGTGCAGTCCGAATAATGCAGTCAGGGATTTGCGGGGATTGAGCATGCCTCCGGCTGTTATGGACAGATTGATTTGACTGCCTCCGGCAGCGCTGGCGACATCGGTTTGCTGGCTGACCGGCCAATCACCATTGCCGGGGCTGAAACGCCAGATAATTTTATATCCTTTGGGTTCACAGACTTCTTTTATATACTGCGTGAATACATCCAGCAGTTGTCCGGCTGCGACAGTGGCTGCAGAATCAAGCGCAATGCCCTTGGCAAAGTCTTTGGCAAGAAAACAGCCGTCGATTTCTTTTTCTACAGCCGTGCCGAGGGTAACGGCACTGCTTAAAATAATATGAGCCTGTTCCAAATACGGCAGAAGCTGCTGGCTTTTGAAGTGAAACGGCGTATTGCATAATATATGCTGTGAAGCGCTGTCATAGAATACCTGCTGAAAAACAGCCTGCGGTTTGGCAAGATGCAGTACGGTACTGCAGGCAGACAGAATGACAGCGGAATCTACATCATCCTGGCTGCGCTGTTCAACATATTGCTGTACGATTTGACTGTTGATATGTGTTAGTTTAGGTGTATAAAGCGGCATGAAAAAAACATCCTTTCCTATAAAATGGCAGTATGTTGTACTAGTATATCGAGCATGTTTATTATACCATAAAAAAAGTGAAAAACTTATGCTATCTTGTGGGGTTGAGTACTGGCTACGCCGTACTGTCTATGCTATACTATAATATAGACTTTAAATATCTGATGAATCATGGAATGAGGTGGGTGTGTTGACACATATCATTGCCGTAACGAACCAAAAAGGCGGCGTTGGGAAGACGACGACAGCGATTAGTTTAAGTGCATGTCTTGCCGATTGCGGCAAGAGGACGCTGCTTGTCGATTTGGACCCGCAGGGCAATGCTACCAGCGGCTTGGGCATTGATAAAACCAGCCTGACAAAAAATGTATATGACTGCCTCATAGAGCAAACGCCTATGACGGAAGTTGTTCAAAAAACGATGATAAAAAAACTGGCTGTTGTTCCGGCCACGATGGATGTAGCCGGAGCTGCTGTAGAATTAGTAAGCATAGATAAACGAGAACATGTGCTGAAAAATGTATTGTATGACTATTTGCAAACGGTGAAAAAACCGTATGATTACGTTATTATTGACTGCCCTCCGTCGTTGGGACTGCTGACGATCAATGCTTTAGTGGCAGCAGATTCTGTGCTGATTCCCGTGCAGTGTGAGTTTTATGCATTGGAAGGCTTGGCACAGCTGATGCAGACGGTGGAAATGATACGCGGCAGCTTGAATGACAAGCTGCATCTATTGGGACTTTTGATGACAATGTATGACGGCCGTACCAATTTATCCATTCAAGTGACGGAAGAAGTAAAAAAATATTTTAGCGGACAGGTTTTTAAAACAATTATTCCGCGGAATGTCCGGCTTGGTGAAGCTCCGAGCCACGGTGAACCGATTACGATTTATGATCCCCATTCCAAAGGGGCAGAAGTATATAAAAAATTGGCAAGAGAGGTGATTCGCCGTGTCGGCTAAAAAGAAGGGACTGGGGATGAGTACTGCTTTGGGAAGCAGGCTAAAGGTCCTGGGATTGAATGAAAGCCGCGCAGAACATCCGGAAAAGCAGGAAGGAACGCCAGTGGAAATCGCTGTGGATGCCGTTTATCCCAATCCAAAACAGCCGCGGCGGGTTTTCCAGAAAGAAGCCTTGGAAACGCTGGCTTCATCGATTCGGCAGTACGGCGTGATTCAGCCGATTGTCGTGCAGAAAAAAGAAGCCGGACGCTACGAATTGATTGCAGGGGAACGAAGACTGCGTGCAGCGAAATTATGCGGCCTTGTGACCATACCGGCTGTCATTCGAAGTTTTGCCCCCGACACAGCGGCTGAAATCGCGCTGATTGAAAACTTACAGCGTGAAGATTTAGATGCCATTGAAGAAGGCGCAGCCTATCAAATGCTGATTGAAGAATTTCATTTGACACAGGAACAGGCAGCAGAAAAAGTAGGTAAGAGCAGGGCACATATAGCAAACATGATGCGTCTCCTGCAGCTTCCGGATGAAATCAAGCAGTGCATTACGGAAGGACGCCTTTCCATGGGACAGGCGCGGCCATTGCTGCGGCTTACAGACGCTGTGCAGCAGCATGATGCAGCTATTTATATTATGGATCATGAGTTGTCAGCCCGCCAGGTAGAAGCGTATGTCAAAAAGCTGCTGACGGCAGACGAACAGCCCAAAGAACCAGCCAAACCGGATGCCTATTTGGAAGCTGTGCAGGACCGGATGAAAATGCACTTGGGTACGAGTGTAGCCATTCGGTTGGGACGCAATAAAAAAAAGGGAAAAATTGAAATTGCTTTTACATCGGAAGAAGAACTGGAACGCTTACTCCATATACTGGCAGATGAAGAAACGGAGCAGACCGCTTCGCCTATATCTTCATTTCATGTATAATGAAGCAATGTATAACTAGCAAAACCGCTGAGATTGAATAGAAAAGCCGCATAACGGCAGGAGGAAAGAAATGTTTTACGGATTAGATATGCATATAACGTTTGCAGTGGCAGCCGGTATAACAGGAATTATTGTGCTGCTTCTCCTTATTTATATCATCATACTGAACCGCAAGGTACAAAAACTGGAAGAAAAATACACGTATTTTATGCAGGATGAAGCAGGAAAGAGCATGGAAGCCAAATTAAGGGAAGACGTAGATAAGCTGCATCATCTTCAGGGAACGCTGGATATGATTCATAATACCCAAAAAGATATTTTGGCAGTGCAGAATCATTGCTTCCGCAAAATTGGATTTGTAAAATACAACGCCTTTGATAACATAGGCAACAACCTGAGTTTTGCTTTTACTGTATTGGATGGAAAAAATGACGGCTTTTGTTTATCCAGCGTCTACGGCCGCAATGAATCGCGTATTTTTGCCAAACCAATTGTAGACGGCAAGTGCTTGTACGGCATGAGCGCAGAAGAACAAGAAAGCTTGGACAGCGCTGTTAACTATACCGGGGATATACAGGCTGTTCAGAAGGAAGAATAACAGATTATGCAGATGAATTTTAGATAAAGAGGGGATATTGCTTGTCTTTTCAGGAACGATGCAAGATATGGCAGGACCAGCTGAAAAAGAAGTTTTTTCAGTGTCGGACCGGCATACAATCTTTTTTCAAAGAAAAAGGCATTTTAAAAAATACAACAGAACCCATTACCCTTTCGGCACGGCAGTATAAACGGATTGTACGGATTATTGCGGCAGGAGTTGTCGTCTTTGTTGCAGTGGCAGCCGTTGGTATTTACCAGTTTATTGCCCTGCAGCAGGCTCGTGAAAAAGAATCGCTTCATGAACAGCAGTTGGAGCTGATGCGTGAAAAAACGACGTCGCTGCAGGAAAAAATGGATAAAATGGATTCGTTAGATCAGGAGCTGCGGCAAATGGTCAAAGGTTCAGGGGCTGGTGACAGCCCAAAAGGTGAAGGTGGCGTAGCAGGTTCGCAAAAGAAATCTCCGGATGTTTCCCATGCAAGTTATAATGACTTGTTACTGGCCACCTCTCGATTGGAAACGCGCACGAATGCCCGCATTATCAGCTTTATTACGTTGAAAACCGTATTGAGTGATACGGCAGGGCAGCAAGTCCGGCAAATGCAGCAAGTTTCCTCTAAAGCTTATGCGTCTACTTCCGGCGGCGTCAATGCTGTATCTTCGACGACACCGTCCATTTGGCCTGTTACGGGTACCATTACGTCTAATTTTGGCTATCGGGGTAATCCGATCGGCGGCGGCACAGGGTTCCACGAAGGGCTGGATATCGCTGTAGATTATGGTACGCCTGTACGGGCAACAGCATCCGGCAAAGTATCAATGGCCGGCTGGGTAGATGGCTATGGCAATCTGGTAGAAATAGACCACGGCAATGGCTTTGTTACCCGGTATGGACATAATTCGATGCTGCTGGTCGTTCAGGGACAGGAAGTCAAGGCAGGAGATATTATTTCACTGGCCGGCAGTACGGGCCGCAGCACTGGACCGCATGTCCATTATGAAGTGCGTGTAAACGGCACGCCGACAGATCCGCTGTTGTTTTTGCCGTAATACCCACCATTAGGGATTGCCGCAAGAGGTTTTTTCTGACAGTGCGGCTACAAACTATCAACCAAAACATGCAAGTAAAGGGGGCTTGTCGCTTTGTGCGGCAGCCCCTTCTCTTTTACTTTGCAGGCAAAGAAAGGCAGAGTTGGCAATGAAAATAAAAAAATACGGCCTGGCGGGCCTCTGCATCATCATGGCTGTTATCGTGGCTTTTTGTTATAGTAAGCAGCAGGAAACGGTTATTATCGGCATTAACCTGGCGTTGAGCGGAGAAAATCAAGTACAGGGAGAAGCGACGGAACGGGGCATTGTGTTAGCCAAAAATCAACTGAACAAACGGGGCGGCATGTTGGGACGTCCTGTAAAGCTCGTGTCAGTAGATAACCATGGAAAGCCTGCAGATGCAGCCATGGCAGTAGAACAGCTGAATATGAGACATGTGGCAGCGATTATTGGGCCTAATGTGCATGACTGCGCGGCAGCAGCCGTGACGAATATCATGAATAAAAAAATTCCCATGATTAGTCCGGCCGGCGTCCAGCCAGATATTACAACAGATACGCAGCAAAATACAGTATATCCGTATGTATTTCGTACAGCGTTTTTAAACGCACAGCAGGGAGAAACGATGGCGGCGTATGCGATGGAGGCCTGCAGCGCTCAAAAAATGGCTGTACTGTATGAAGATACAGCCTGCTCTTGCGAATTGGCAGCGCATTTTAAGAAAGCGGCAGAACGCCATGGAGGAGAAGTCCTTTTATATGAAAACGTATCTGGCAATATGGATACGTCTGCCGTTACAGCCGCTTTAAAAGAACAGTCTTGTCAAGCTGTATATTTACCTGTCAGTCAGGATACAGCCACTGTATGGATACAAGCTCTCCGCGATGCAGGCATTGGCTGTCCCGTGTTGGGACCGGACAGCTGGCAGGGAGAAATGCTGGCGGCAGCATTGCCGGCAGATTACCTGCAGCACGTATTTTATGCGGCACAGTATGCAACCGATGCCAAAGATCCCCTTTCGGAAGATTTTGCTGAAGCGTATTATGAAATGTATGGAGAATTGCCTGACAGTTATGCTGCTTTGGGCTATGATGCGTTTATGCTGCTGGCAAAAGCTGTAGAAAACGGGCAGTCTGTCAAACGGGAAGATATAGCAGAACAGTTAAATCAGCTGAAAGAATATCAAGGTGTGACAGGGAATATGGTATTTGACGATTATCATAATCCTATTAAAGCAGTATGCATACTGAATTTTTGGGAACATGAGCCTGCTTTTTTAGAAAGACAGAAGGCAGCAGATATATGATATTGCAGCATGTTGATGAGACATATGCAATATTTATATCCCGAATCCCTTTACAATTGAGAACATAAATGATAACATGTAGGAGATGAACAGGCTGTACCATGCAGCCGGGCGTAAGCAGCAGGCATACCTGTGGGACTATCACACGTAGTTCCGCAGGTATTTTTTTGTATGAATATACTGTTAAAAGTCCTGTGGACTTGTATCGTGGAAAGTTCAGTTTGGAAAGCGTATAAGGAGCGATCAACATGTCACAGAATGAAAATCAACTAAAACATCGTACAGCGCGGCTGTCCGTCATTAGCAACAGCCTTTTGGTTATCGGAAAATTAGCCGTAGGCTTTTCGACAGGGACTGTCAGTATTATTTCCGAAGGCATCCATTCAGGGGTAGATTTGCTGGCAGCAGCCATTGCCTGCTTGGCAGTCAAACAAGCTGCCCTGCCGCCTGACAAAGACCATGATTATGGGCACGGCAAAGTAGAAACCGTATCGGCTGCTTTTGAAGCCCTGCTGATTATTGCCGCTGCGTTGGCTATTTTGTATGAAGCCGTTGAAAAACTGCTGTATCCGCAGCCGCTGCAGACAGACGGGCTCTACTTGGCTATCGGCGTGATGGCTGTTTCCAGTCTGATGAATGCCATTGTATCGCAGCGTTTGTTTAGCGTCGGCAAAAAAACAGGTTCGGCAGCGCTGCAGGCAGACGGCATGCATTTGCGTGCTGATGTATGGACGTCGGCAGCTGTTCTTACCGGTGTAGGATTAATGAAAATTACTGGCTGGGCTTGGATTGACCCGGCTATTGCGTGCTTGGTAGCGGTCGGTATTTTACATGTTGGCTATGGCATGTGCCGCAAAAGTTATAAAGATTTGACCGATACTTCGTTGGATGAAATGGAAGAACGCCGCATTGGGCGTATTATTTTGGACAATCCGGGCGTGTTGGGCTACCATAATTTGCGTACTCGCGTCAGCGGCAACGTCACTGTCCTTGATTTCCATTTGGAAGTAGACAAACGAATCCCTGTATATCAGGCCCACGCCATTTCAGATGCTGTTGAATTTTCTCTGCATACGAAATACGGACCGTGTGACCCGACTATTCACATTGAACCTCGCTAATCTCCATATCTTCTAAATCCCTAAAAGCAAGTGAGCACAAAAAATTTCATAGAAAACATATGATAAAAGACCAGTGCTGCAAATTGAAATATCATGGCAGTGCTGGCCTTTTATTGTTATTTATGAAAGAGATACTACTTGTAGCTTTTTTGGTATATGGTATTATGATAGCAGGATGACTGAGCGCAGTCAGCCCAAAACGTAAACGGAGGTCGTTATCATGAAAAAAGAATTAGGTGTACATCCGTATCTGTTTCCCATGCCTGTGCTGATGATTGCCACGTATGGTGAAGGTGATGAAGTCGATGTGATGAATATGGCGTGGGGCGGTATTTGTGCTGAAAATATGGTATCGCTCAACATTGATGAAAATCATAAAACTTCGAAGAATATCAAAAAGCGCGGTGCGTTTACATTGAGCATAGCGGACATTCCGCATATGGAAGCGGCTGATTTTTTTGGTATTGCTACGGGAAACAACATGCCGGACAAATTTGAACGCAGTGGATTGACAGCCGTTAAAAGTAAAAAAGTAGATGCGCCTGTTGTGCAGGAATTTCCTTTGACGCTGGAATGCAAAGTTGTTGAAGATAAGATGGAAGTATACGGTCATCATGTTATCGGTGAAATTGTCGGAGTACTGGCAGATGAATCGGTATTGGATGAAACCGGTAAGGTTTATGCCGCTAAGCTGAATGCTTTTGTGTTCGATCAGTTCCGCAACGGATACTATGCTATTGGTGAAAAAGTCGGTCAAGCATGGCATACGGGTACACCGCTGATGAAAAAGTAAAGCGTATCATAGAAATCTCGTCCTAAAAACTCCATGCTAGCATCTGGGCGCTGGTATGGGGTTTTGTGTGTATAGACATGGTTCGGTATGATACAAGGGGTGATACATAATGAATACATTGGATATATTTTTGCAGCGGCTGCAGATACTGGCAGCGGCGAAACAAGAAGATTTACAAAATTTATTTATTCAGCACGGCATCGTGCATCTGTTTCAGGAACAGTTTGAATTGGGAATCACATTGCTTCAGGAAGCACTGCGGGAAGACGGCAAGGGCATGGAAGCCATGGGCTCGCCAAAGGAAATTATTATGGCAGCATACGAAGAATATGTTTTCATTGAAGAAGATGTATGGCTGCATATGCTGCAGGACTGCCGCCGTATGCCGGAAGAAGCATCGCTGCAGCCTGTAGTCATGCGGATTCTTATGCACTATATTCCTGCACTGCAGCAAGTTGCTAAAGACCTGCAGCAGCGATGAGCTGATACGGCTGTCTTGTGTTTTTTTAGATAACTTGCTATACTAAATACGGTTTTATTGCAGATTACGGACCAATTTTGGATAACGACTGCGGCATGCCTTACGTATGCCCGTCGTTATCTTTTTTTTATTGGCTCTGTCACAACAAATGGTTGATTTTGACGAGAAATAGCGTATAATAA
>SAMEA104315424__coassemble_350_pt1 | contig 68086 bp, 60 predicted proteins | sample SAMEA104315424__metabat2_low_PE_027 | metagenome-assembled genome bin SAMEA104315424 (sample SAMEA104315424) | gut metagenome | biome: Monkey gut; feature: monkey-associated habitat; material: faeces | place: China | collected 2013
GAATATGCTTAGGCTTTACCTTTTCTACGACTTTGATTACATTTTCTTCGGTACCAATATTTCCCGGATTAATGCGCAATGCCTGCACGCCGCTGTCGACAGCTTCCAGTGCCAGCCGGTAGTCAAAGTGAATATCGGCAACAATCGGTACGGGAGATGCCGCCACGACGGCTTTTAGTCCTTTGGCAGCCGCCATATCCGGTACGGCAAAGCGGAGCAGTTCGGCACCATACGAAGCCAGCCGTTTGGCATCGGCAATCGCTTTCTCTTCATCTGCCGGGTTTACCGTAGACATTGTCTGTACCGATACCAGGGCTGTTCCGCCTATGGTAAGATTTCCTACTTGTACAGGTAGGGATGTTCTGCGTTTCATATGTATTCCCTTCTAAAAACGGCTGATGTCCTGGAACATAGCAAATATAAACAATGCCCCCAGAATAACCATGCCAACTGTCTGAATAACGCGCAGTGCCTGTTTAGGCATGCGGCGCCTTGTAATTCCTTCTAAAATTAATAAAATGATGTAACCGCCATCCAGCATAGGAATGGGAAGCAAGTTTAAGATACCCAAATTCAGGCTTAAAAAAGCAGTAAACATCAGTAAATTGACAAAACCGACAGAAGCAACCTGTCCTGCCAGCTGTGCGACGCCAATCGGTCCAGCAACTTCCGCTTTTTGCGCGCCTGTCACCATTTCATACAAACCAACAAGCATCATCTTGCAAATCGTACCGGTCCGCGTGACAGCCATCCCGGCCGATTCAAAAAATCCGTGGGACTGTTCCGTAATCACAGGCATGACACCCAGCACAGCCCGATTCGACTGTGTATCTGTCTTAGGAATCATTTCTAAGGTAATCGTCTTGCCATCACGCTTGACGACAACCGGTACAACTTCCTTACTGTGTTTGGCAACGACTTTCGAAATATCGTTCCATGTATCAATGGCCGTCCCGCCAATAGAAATGATACGGTCTCCCTGCTGCATGGAGGCATGTTCAGCGGCTGAATCAGCAATGACAGAGCCTACGACCGGTTCTGATGACACGTCCATCGTGCCGACTGCAAAGGTAATGCCCCATATCAGTACGAACGCCAAGATAAAATTCATTATCGCGCCGGCAGCAATAACGAGCAACCGGGAACGAACCGGCTTATTTAAAAACGATTTTTCATTGAGTTCTTCATCTTCTGTCATGCCGGCAATGCGGTTAAAACCGCCCAGCGGTACTGCCCGCAGTGAATACAAGGTAGCCCCATATTGATGGCTGTAGATTTTGGGGCCAAAGCCGATAGCGAATTCATCTACCTGCATGCCTGTCAATTTGGCAGTCATAAAATGACCGAATTCATGTACAAAGACAATCAGACTAAATACAAAAACAGTCGCTGCAATTGTAATTCCCAATGTATGACAACCTTTCTATAGCAACGACGCAGCACACTGCCGTGACCAGGCATCAGCCTGCCGGATAGCATCCAGCGTCATATCATGACATACGGTATGTTTTTCCATAACCGTACGCACGATATCGAAAATACGCGTAAATGAAATTTCCCGCCGCAAAAACGCATACACAGCCACTTCATTGGCACCGTTCAATACACAAGGCATGGTGCCGCCGATTTTTCCGGCTTCATATGCCAACGGCAGCGATGGGAATTTTTCGTTGTCAGGCGCATAAAAATCAATGCGCCGCAATGTTTTCCAGTCAATAGGCCGCGCACCCTGCACGGTACTTCTCTCCGGATACGTAAACGCATACTGAATAGGAAGCCGCATGTCCGGCATTCCCAATTGAGCTAATACGGAGCCGTCAATAAACTGTACCATCGAATGAATGATGCTCTGCGGCTGAATGACTACATCAATACGGTCAAAAGGCATGTCAAAGAGCCAATGGGCTTCTATGACTTCCAGCCCTTTGTTAAACATGGTAGCCGAATCAATTGTAATTTTTCCGCCCATATTCCACGTAGGATGTTTCAAGCATTGTTCGACTGTAATCTGCGAAAATTCTTCCAGCGGCCGCTGAAAATGAGGACCGCCGGAAGCTGTAATTAACAGTTTGTCGATTTCTTCTTTGCTGCGTCCGGCTAAACATTGAAAAATCGCACCGTGTTCGCTGTCAACCGGTAAAATCTGCACATGATGCCGTAAAGCCTCTTTCATGACTAATTCACCAGCCGCTACCAATGTTTCTTTATTGGCCAATGCAATATCCAATCCGCGCGCAATCGCATGCAGCGTAGGCTCAATACCAGCAGCTCCGACAAGGGACGTCAATATCATGTCGGCGTCAGCTTCGTCAATCAAGCGAAGCAGCCCTTCGGCACCGCTGAATACGACACACTGCCTGCCGACCTGCTCCTGCAGCTTTTGGGCTGCCTGCCCGTCTGTCATGCAGGCAAACGGCACACCATAGGTTTGAATCTGCTGGGCAGCCTGCTGCCAGTTGGTATGGGCAGCGACTGCCGCAATGGAAAACAAATCCGGATGAGCTTGAATGACATCAATCGCCTGCGTGCCAATAGACCCGGTGCTGCCAAGCAAAATAATTTTTTTCATATCGTTTCACCTATAACTCAGGAAATAAGGAACAAATATACGTAGACAGCAGGAGCTGCAAAAAGCAGGCTGTCAAACCGGTCCAGTACACCGCCATGACCTGGAATCAAGGTCCCGGAATCTTTAACATGGCAAACCCGTTTCAAAATAGATTCCACTAAATCTCCCAGTGGTGCCGCTACAGCCACAATCAAACCGATAGCAAATGCGTGAAGCAGTGAAAATTGAAAAACGAGTGAAAAAATCAACGCCGTAATAAGGGTTCCCACAAAACCGCCAATAGCCCCTTCTTTCGTTTTGCCAGGGCTGATAGTCGGGCATAATTTTGTTTTTCCCATACACTTTCCTACAGCAAAGGCAAAGGTATCGCTTGCCCATGTAGAAAAAATAAGTAAAAATAAGAGAAAACGAGCTGGTTCCAGCATGACAGTCGTAAAGGCATCCGTCATAGAAGAAGCAATCAGGCCGCTGCGCAATGCCAGCATAGCCCAAAAACCGCCTACAATGTAAATCAAGCCGTATAGCGTATACGCACTGTCAACCGGTTTGATTCTAGTATGGCAAAGCACGGTCTGCACTAACAGCCACAGCATCATGGCAACAGAAAAGAGCATCATCAATTTCATGCTGCCAAACCAATAGGATGACAAAAAGCAAATAATCCAAACTGCACCTGCTCTATCGGATATATTGGCTTTCAATTTATGAACCAAGTTACCATATTCATACCAGCCCAATAACGCCAGCAGCGTCATCATGATAAAAAACAGCCAATTTCCTTCATAGATAATAAAGATTGTAAGGGCACCGCCAATAATGCCGGTGAGAATTCGTTTTACCAACATATTCTGTATTTACCCACCTTATTTTAATCCACCAAAGCGCCGTTCTCTGCCTTGAAAGGCGAGAATCGCTTCTATTAATGTTTCTTTTGTAAAATCAGGCCAGCACAAATCTGTATACCAGAATTCTGCATAGGCCAGCTGCCAAAGCAAAAAGTTGCTTACCCGTTTATCCGCACCGGGACGAATCATTAAGTCAACGTCATTTTCCGGTTCAGTATACAAATAACGGCTTATCGTCGCTTCTGTAATATCCTGGGGCTGCAGTATGCCTTTTTGTACCTCTTTTGCAATCTTCTGCATGGCCTGCGTCAATTCCAAACGGCCGCCGTAATTGACAGCCACATTGAGCACGAGACCGGTGTTGTCTTTCATTTCTTTTTCTGCCTGCTGAAACGCTTCCTGCAGCATCGGATTCAACCGGCTCATGTCGCCGATAAAATGAAGTTTAACATTATGTTCATTTAATTCCAGCAAATTTTTACGAAGATAATCATTCATCAGCTTCATAATATAGGAAACTTCTGTATCCGGACGTTTCCAATTTTCTGTTGAAAATGCATATACAGTCAGTACTTTGATTCCCAAGTCACTGGCAGCGACAACAATGCGCTTCAGCGTATCGGCACCGGCCCGATGGCCATAACTGCGCGGCATATTGCGCCGTTTAGCCCAGCGGCCGTTGCCGTCCATAATAATGGCAACATGATGCGGAATGTTTTGCGGATCTAGCATATCTGCAGAAACGGCAGCAGATGTATTTCGTTTTTTACGTAAAAAATGAATCATAGTTGTGTTTCTCCACCTTGCAGTACACGATTGACAGAGTCACTTTTCTTCATATTGTCATTTACTAACAGACAAATCGTATCGTCATCTGACTTTTTGACACGAATTACATACGAATCTCCGTCTTCACACGGAAAAAAATGACTGCGGGAAATAGTGCGTTCTATCGTATACGACAGATTTCTTTCCCGTAATGCAGATATGGCATACCGTAACGGCATGCCAATTAAGTTTCGTATATCCATTATACTTCCATGACTTCTTTTTCTTTTTTGACTTTGATTTCGTCAATGCTTTTTATCTTTTTATCTGTCAGTTTTTGGATATTCGTCTGTCCTTCTTTGCTTTCGTCTTCTGTAATTTCCTTTTTCTTTTCCATTTTCTTGATGGCTTCGTTTGCATCACGGCGGATATTACGGATGACAACTTTGGAATCTTCGGCTACCTTGCTGACTTTTTTGCTCAATTCTTTGCGGCGGTCTTCTGTCAGCTGCGGAATTTCCAAGCGAATCATCGTACCGTCATTGTTAGGATTGAGGCCCAAATCAGATTTTAAAATAGCCCGTTCAATGTCGCCCAATATTTTGCGTTCCCAAGGAACAATCGTAATTAAGCGCGGTTCCGGAGCCGATACATTGGCTACTTGCTTGACCGGTGTCGGCGTGCCATAGTATTCGACCATTACGCGATCTAACAATGTCGTGCTGGCACGGCCTGTCCGAATTGCTGCCAAATCCCGTTTCAGCACTTCAATCGTTTTATCCATCTTTTCTTCATTTTGGCTTAATAATGTTTTTACATCCATTGTCTTCACTTCCTTATCAAAATTTGTCTTATACTTATTATAATACCGCGTTTAGCCTTCTTTGTCGACTAATGTTCCCAAATCTTTTCCGCTGGCAGCTGCGACGATATTACCTTCTACATCAATATTAAAGACGAGAATAGGAATATTGTTGTTGCGGCACAGTGTCGTTGCTGTAGCGTCCATTACTTTCAAGTCTTTATTGATTACGTCCAAATAGGAAAGCTTTTTAAACATCTTGGCATCCGGATTGACTTTCGGATCGCTGTCATAGACACCGTCTACGCCGTTTTTAGCCATCAAAATGGCATCTGCTTCGATTTCGGCAGCACGAAGAGCAGCTGTCGTATCTGTCGAGAAGTACGGGTTGCCTGTGCCGGCACCAAAAATAACGACACGGCCTTTTTCCATATGGCGGATAGCCCGGCGGCGAATATACGGTTCAGCTACTTGCTGCATGTTAATAGCGGTTTGAACACGAGTAGCTACGCCGTGATTTTCCATAGCATCCTGCAGTGCCAACGCATTCATTACGGTAGCCAGCATACCCATGTAATCGGCAGAAACACGGTCCATCCCCTTGGCACTGCCGGAAAGACCGCGCCAAATATTGCCGCCGCCAACAACAATGGCTACCTGGATACCCAATTTGCTGACTTCTACGACTTGTTTTGCTATTTTTTCTACCGTTTGGGGATCAATGCCGTAGCCTTGTTCACCGGCTAAGGCTTCTCCACTCAATTTCAAGACAATACGATTGAATTTTTTTGTTTCCATTTAAAGGCCTCCTGCTATACATTCCAGTCACATTAGAAAATAAGAGAACACGGGTTGGGTGTTCTCTTATGTCATATTATTTAGCTTGTGCCATTACTTCTGAAACAAAGTCATCATTACGTTTTTCCAAGCCTTCGCCTAATTCATAGCGAGTATAGCGGCGGATGTCGATTTTTTCACCAATTTTAGCAATGTTTTCTGTAATAACCTGCTGAATTGTTTTGTCGGAATCTTTAATGAATTCCTGGTCGAGCAAGCAGTTTTCTTTATAGAATTTTTCCAAACGGCCAACAATCATTTTTTCAACGATTTTTTCCGGTTTGCCTTCGTTCAAAGCCTGCTGACGAAGAACTTCTTTTTCATGTTCGAGTACTTCTTCAGGAACTTCTTCACGTTTTAAGTAGGTCGGTTTTGCAGCAGCAATCTGCATAGCAATGTCTTTGCAAAGATTTTTGAAGTTGTCTGTCTGTGCAACGAAGTCTGTTTCGCAGTTTACTTCTACCAAAACGCCAATACGGCCGTTACCGTGGATATAGGAATAAACAAGACCTTCAGCAGCAATACGGTCTGCTTTTTTAGCAGCGGCAGCCAATCCTTTTTCACGAAGGAAGTCGATTGCTTTTTCCATATCACCATTTGTAGCAGAAAGCGCTTTTTTGCAGTCCATCATGCCAGCGCCCGTTTTTGTTCTTAAATCTTTTACCATGCTTGCTGTAATAGCCATTTTAGATATTCCTCCTAAACATAATATACAGTTTGAATAAAGGTAAGGAATATAAGTACTCCTTACCTTTATATAAAAGCCATTTAATTCTCAAAGAACCAACATACGATTAGTTTTCTTCTGTTGCTGCTGCTTCAGCTTCCGGAGCAGCGCCTTCTTCGTTCTGTTCGCCCTGATTGCCTTCGAGAACAGCATCAGCAATTTTGCTTGTCAACAATTTGACAGCGCGAATTGCATCATCGTTTGCCGGAATCGGATAGTCGATAACGTCCGGATCGCAGTTTGTATCTACGGTTGCGATGATAGGAATGTTGAGTTTGCGTGCTTCAGAAACAGCAATTTCTTCTTTTTTCGGATCGATGATAAACAAAGCATCCGGTAATTTTTTCATATCTTTAATGCCGCCGAGGTACTTCTGCAGTTTTTCCATTTCATGTTTAAGAAGCGTAACTTCTTTTTTCGGCAAAACTTCAAATGTTCCGTCTTCAGCCTGTTTTTCCAATGCTTTCAAACGTTTAACACGTTTTTCAATTGTCTGGAAGTTTGTCATCATACCGCCGAGCCAGCGTTCGTTGACAAAATACTGATTGCAGCGTTCAGCTTCATTTTTAATGGATTCCTGAGCCTGTTTTTTGGTGCCGACAAAAAGGACTTTGCCGCCTTCAGCAGCGAGGTCACGTACGAAGTTGTATGCTTCGTCAACTTTTTTTACGGTCTTCTGGAGGTCAATGATATAGATACCATTGCGTTCCGTGAAGATAAAACGAGCCATTTTAGGGTTCCAACGGCGTGTCTGATGACCGAAATGAACGCCTGCTTCCAACAATTGTTTCATAGATACTACTGCCATAATTGTAATTCCTCCTGTTTTTGCCTCCGCCCGGTCATTGCCTGTCTTCACCGTTATAAACGGCACAGCTGCAGGCTCGCCAAGCGTGTGTATTTGGTTATGGTATTCAAACCTTTGCTATTATAGCATATTCATGACATCTTCACAAGATTTTTTCTTGCATTTTTAGAAAAACACGCTGTCTTTCTCCTGCAGCTTCACAGAAGCCTTCTTTTTTGTCATGGAATAACGAAAAGGAGCGGCAGCAAAACAGGAACTAGCCCGGCCTGTTTTGTCACCGCCCCTTTTGTATACAGTTTTAAGTACGCCGTTTGCAGCAGTACGATTTATTTTCTTCAAACATCAAACTAGAAACGTTTAGCAGTTCGCATGCATTGGCTTTGCAGCAGTCCATGCGTATCTCTTATTCCAAGATGTAAACAGGTACGGTGCGTCTGCCAAAAATCATGCACGCGTTGTAGTCTTCCATGCACAAATCGATACGGTTGCCTAAAATATCACCGCCCGTATCTTCTGCAACAGCTACGCCGTATCCCGGAATAAACACTTTAGTTCCCAGCGGAATGACATTGGGGTCCACGGCGACGACACCGTACCGTGCCAGCGTCCCCATCTTGGTAATGCATTCCCCATTGCCGTCAGTAGGCAAATATGCCGTAGCGACCATAGTAAAGACTTCTTTAAATTTAGAAACCGTTCCAGTATTAATTTCAACCGTTTCTTTAGTACCGACATGACGAACCAACGGCTGCATTTCCGTAACCAGCGTGGTCGATACATGTTCCTTGCCGACAACCTGTCCGTCCAGGCTGACAATATTCATTTTGACGGTTTTCCGGCCGTCTTTTCCTTCTTGAATGACCTGTTCTTCTCCTTGTCCCAGCGTTTCATCGGGAATACTTTCAATCGCATACGGCACGACTTCGTCTTCTACAATCTCTTTGCGGGAAATATTGCCGATGCGAATCGTCATATGCGCTGTAACGGGGGCTTCTGTATCTCCATACGGGCGAAAGTCCTTCGCATTATATCCATATTGTTCAGCTACAGCTTGCACGGTTTGTTTGGCCGTGTGTACCGTCTGTGTTTTTCCTTTATGTTCCAACGTTACAGGTACAGCCCGGTGCAGTGTTACTGCGCTGCCGTCTGCCAATTTAGCTGTAGACATTTCAATTTCATCATATGGCCCAAGTTCAATATTATTTTCACGCATCAACGCTTTTTCATTTACGGCATGTGTATACACAGTCTGTGTATTGCCGTCTGACTGGATTGTAACGGATTTTCCTTTGTCAATAAATCCTGCCAGGGATACTATGATTAATAAAGCGATTAAGGTAGCGTACATGCGAGTGATGGGCCCTTGATATCGTTTGTTCATCCAATCCCTCCTAACGTGAAATCATTCTACCAAAGAATTTTAGACCCTGTCAATTTATGTCGGTTGACAAATAACGTATTCTGCTGTAAAATACGGCTTTTTTCTTGTATTGTCAACATATGGTATTTGTAATACAGGCTGATATTACTGCTATATCTCCGTGTTTTTGATAATATTTTTCTAAAAAAGAAAATTTATCTTAAAACAGCACTTGACAGCATAAAAAAAGTATATCTCTCATCTATTGACAAGAGACATACTTCTTTTAACGCGGGATGTATCGGGCTTATATTATTTCCGTTTCTTTTTTCGTTCCATATTTTTTTCTTCTGCCTCATGCTGCAGCATTTCCTGCGCATGAATCGGTTTGCCTGTCCGTGTATCTGCCAAATAGCGATATGTGCCGTCCGCATTCATTGCATAGGCTTTGACATTATCATTAAAATATAAATTTAATATGTTTTTAATACGTTCTTTATGCGGGCTGTACTCTACCGGTACCAACAGTTCTACGCGTTCATTTAAGTTGCGCGGCATCCAATCGGCAGAAGAAATAAATACGTCTTCTTTGCCGTCATTATAAAAATACAACAGCCGGCTGTGTTCCAGAAAACGGCCGACAACACTGTGTACTTTAATATGTTCACTGATACCCGGCAGACCTGGACGCAATACACAGATACCGCGGATAATCAGATGAATCGTCACGCCGGCTGCAGAAGCTTCATATAATTTCGCAATAACTTCTTTATCCAGCAGCGAATTCATTTTGGCGACGATGACGGCTTTCCGGCCTGCTTTGGCATGTGCCGTTTCTTGTTCAATTTCTTCATAAATGCGCTGCCGCAGGTTAATCGGCGCGACGCCTAATTTATTCCATTGCGGCGGATCGGAATACCCTGACAATAAATTAAAGAATGCAGAAGCGTCAATACCGATGAGTGTATTGGCCGTAAAAATGCCGACGTCTGTATAAATACGGGCTGTCTTGCCGTTGTAGTTGCCCGTTGCCAAATGCACATAGCGGCGAATGCCGTCTTCTTCCCGGCGGACAACCAAAGTGATTTTGGAGTGCGTCTTGAGTCCCATAATGCCGTAAATAACATGACAGCCGGCCCGTTCCAATTTCCGTGCCATGAAAATATTATTTTCTTCATCAAAGCGGGCTTTTACTTCCATCAATACCGTGACTTGTTTTCCGTTTTCAGCAGCTTCAGCCAACGCAGCAATAATAGGAGAATGGCTGCTGACTCGATACAAAGTTTGTTTAATCGCCAATACGTTGGGATCTGTTGCTGCTAATTTTACAAAATGCTCAACTGTAGCGAATGTTTCGTACGGATGATGCACCATGACATCCCGCTTGGCAATAGCAGACCAAAAATCCGGTGCATCAATAGCTGCCAGTTCATACGACGGCTGCGGTACAGCTGCAGAATAGCGTAACTGGTCATATCCTTCAATTCCAACAAAAGAGAAAAATACTTTGCAGTCCAGCGGCCCTGGAATCATATAAATATCTTTTTCTTCTAATTGAAGTTCATCGCGAAGAAATTCTTTAATCATGCGGCTGGAAGACTGGGCCAGTTCAAGCCGCACGGCTGCGCCTTTACGCCGTTTTTTCAGCGATTTTTCTACTTCTACGACTAAATCTTCTGCATCGTCGTCAATATCTAAATCGGCATCGCGGGTAACGCGGAACGGTACGGTTTCTAAAATATCACAGCCTAAGAAAAAGCGTTCGGCAAATGCGCCAAGTATATCTTCCAAAAATATAAATTTCTTTACATTGCCCGTGTTGGGTACCTTAATAATGCGCGGAATAACCGGCGACGGTACTGGCAAAATAGCCGTTTTGACCGTCAAATCTCCCTGTTTTTTCCGCAGCAGAACCGCTAAGTTTAAATGCAGGCTGGCTAAAAACGGAAAAGGATGACTGGAATCGACAGCCATCGGCGTCACAACAGGGTAAATTTCCCGTTCAAAATAATTTTCCAGCCACAGCCGCTGTTCTTCATCCAGTTCATTGACTTGGATAAACTGCAGTCCTTCTTCCTGCAGTTTGTGCTTGATCGTGTCATAGTAGGTATATTGCTCGGTTACTTGATCATGTACCATGTGCTGAATGGCTTCAAATTGTTCCCGCGGCGTCATGCCGGCAATATCAATATGTTTGACGCCGCTTTCAATCAAATGTTTAACACCGGCAACCCGTATCATAAAAAATTCGTCTAAATTAGACGCTGCAATCGCAATAAAATTAAGTTGTTCCAACAATGGATTGGATGGAACCATCGCTTCTTTTAATACTCGTTCATTGAATTTTATCCACGTACATTCGCGGTTCAAAAAATACTCGTGATTAGTAAACTTCACGTTCGCCACCGACCCTTTCTATGCTTTAATTAATTTGGGCGAAATACCGAATACTTCTGCAAAATTAACAGCCGTCTTCATAAATGTCCATCGTTCCAGTGCAATATCGGATTCTGCATGATAGTACACGTTGAGCATGCCGTCTGACAATACCGGCTGGATGCGGCTGATTTTTCCCAAATGACTTTTATCCAACGAATCTGCCAAGCGGAAAATCGCCACCAATTTAGCCGTGACGACTTTCTGCTCAGCTGATAAATGATTGTAAATAGCCGGAGATTCATGCAGAATACCGCCATAGGAATAATAACAAATATTGGCCAGTATTTCCTTTTCTTCATCGGTAATGCCAAATAAATCCGTTTCCATAATTAAATTATACGTGCAAATATTATGTTTGCGTATGTTGATAAATTTGCCAATTTCATGCAGAATCGAGGCTAACTGCAGCAAATACCCGTTGGTAAAGTCAAGCCCAATTTCTTTATATACAGCATGAAACAGCACACTGCTGAATTCTTCCACTGCCGCAGCGTGTGTCGGGTCATATAAATATTTTCCTGCCATTTCCCGGGTCAAGTCCAAAAGCAGCGTCCGCTGATGGCTGACATATGCATTATGCGTCTGTTCTGCTACATAGTGCATGGAATATCCCTCTGTAAACGTCGTACTCATCATGACAATCATATCGACGTCAATAATGCGCAGCAGCTCATAGTACAAAAGCAGTGTCGGCATAATGACATTGGCCAAGTTTTCGGATAAATGAAACTGCTGTACCAGTTTATAAGGGGTAACACCATGAAATGAATAAATAAATTGTCTGAATTCTTGGGGAGTAATAAGGCTGATGCCTTCTGTCTGTTTTTTCTTCATTAAGCGGCCAATCAAGTTCGCTGCCCGCCCTGACAGCACGATATACTTGATGTTATGCTGGCGCACACTGGCCCACAGCGGAGATAAGGTGCCGTAAATATATTCCCGGACAGCAGTAGGAAACGTGAGTTCCTGCCGCTGTTTTTCTGTAAAATTTTCTAAAATGCGCAGCGACCCGATATGTACATTCTGCTGAAACAGCAGCGTATCGGACTTCCAGCAGGTCAATCCCACGCCGCCGGAGGTAATATCGAGCAGCAGCACCGCTTTATCTGCAAAATTAAAGCGTCCTTTTAAAATATGGTAATATAAGCCAAAAAATTTGTAATATATTTCTTTGGTCATGCGTACTACCTGGACATGAAAACCTGTGCGAATATAGATTTGATCCAGTACGTTAAGCAAATTATCGGCTTCCCGAATCGCTGTAGTAGACAAAACATGGACGTCATTGACATCGTAATCTTTCATCAATTGCTTGAATTTGCCTAGTATAGTACAAATTTCATTCAGCGATTGAAAGCTGACATGATGGCGTATAAACACTTCGCCTCCATACTTCACTTCTTTCGATACGTTTTCGATAATCTGCATGTCATCCAGCGATGAATACGCTATAATTTTCAGCGTCATGTTCACTGTGCCGATATGAATAATGCCAAACAGTCTTTTGGCTTGATTTTCCATATATGTTCCCCACTTTTCTCATTCAGTATTTATGATGATACGATATATTACACATCTTTTTTATATTATACCATGAACAAATCGATTTTTTACATGCATTCTGAGATATTACTGTCCGGCATGTGTCATACTATATACAGAACCGCATTGTTTTTGATTGACTTACGTAAGTGTATGCGTTTTATATATAGATAGGATATGAGCTATGTAAAATTTTTGTCAAATATTTTGCCGTATTGCCCGTACAAAGTATATATTTTTGACATTTTATACAAAAAGGCAGAAACTACGGTACGTTCTGTAGTATAATAATAACAACAAGACATTATAGAAAGAAATGGGGTATACGATGGAAAAATTAGCCATTATCGATATGGGTTCCAACTCAATCCGATTTGTCGTACTGCAAATTGCCGACAATACAGCCTATTCCCTCTTATATCAAGAAAAAGAATCGATTCGTCTCGGCCAAGGTCTCAACCAGACCGGACAGCTCAGTGATGAGGGAATGGCACGGGCTATGACGTGTTTGCATGTATACAAACATATTATGGAAGTCATGGAAATTACGAACTGCATGGCCGTCGCGACAGCTGCCGTCCGCAACGCCAGCAACGGCGACGCGTTTTTGAAAAAAATCAATGCAGAAACAGGCATTACAATGAATGTCATTACAGGCGAACGGGAAGCGTATCTGGGATACTTAGGCGTTATCAACACTATCGCCATGAAAAATTTCCTTATCTTTGATTTAGGCGGCGCCAGCGTAGAAATGACACTCGTTCATGACGGTGAAGCGATTCATTCGATTTCTATCGCTATCGGTGCCGTAACACTGACAGAAAAATTCAGTCTCCAAAACAACGTATCGGAAGATACCCTGCAGGCCTGCGCGAAATACGTGCGCAAAAAAATTGCCGCTGCGCCCTGGATTAAAGACTTGTCTTTGCCCATTGTCGGCATTGGCGGCACGGCTCGGAATTTTGCAAAAATGGATCAGCGGGCTACAAACTATGAAATGTCCAAAATTCATAATTATATTCTGCATGCAGAAAATTTTTCCGCATTATATACACAGATTACTACCCGCACGAGTGCCAACCGCAAAAAAATCCCCGGACTTTCCAGCGAACGGGCTGATTTAATTGTCGCCGGTGCCGTAGTCATTAAAACGATTTTTGATACTGTCGGAAGCGACGAAATGGTTGTCAGCGGCTGCGGTCTTCGTGAAGGCTTGTTTTTTGAATACTATGCCAATTTTTATCATTTAAACAAACCTCGTTTTGATGATATATTGGCATTCAGCGTACAAAATTTTATGGGTACGCTAGGGCCTGTTGTAAATAAACCGCATATTCAACAGGTAATGAAAATTACAAGCCAATTATTTGACCAGCTGCAGGAACTGCATGGCTATGGGCCGCGGTCAAAACGGCTGTTAATGACAGCTGCGCAGCTGCATGACGTAGGCAAAGTCATTAACTTTTACAACCATGCCCGTCATTCTGCTTTTATGATCGGCCATGCTCCCTTGTACGGCCTGACACACAGGGAACAGCTGATAGCGTCCTTTATTGCCGGGTTTCATCATGGCATCAGCCGCAAAACCCTGCGTGCCTATCGGTATGCCAACATGGTTTCTGCCGATGACTGGGTCATGATTCGCAAACTGTCTACACTGCTTGCCTTAGCCGAAGCGTCGGATTTGACGTATGAACAAATCGTAAAGGATATTCAAATCACGTTTGCAGAAAATGTCGCCGTTATGGTGATTACAACGACACCGGGTGCCACGTATAATGCAGCTGATTATGAAATGAAGCAGCTGACCAAGCAGTTTAAAAAAGAATATGGCGCAACGTTGCTTTTAGTTTGGAAATAATAAAAGCACGGCAGCCGATATCTATACATAAAAAAATCAGCGTGGCTACATATGCCCGCTGATTTTTTATTTAGTTTTCCGTCGTATCTTCTTTTAAATAGGTCCAGCCGTCTTGCTGATAAATCTTGTTTTCTTTCATCAAATGACCTAAAGCCCGCTTGAATGCTGCTTTGCTCAAACTGAATTTTGCTTTAATAACGGCTGGTGCCGTTTTATCACTATAAGGCATTTTCCCTTTGCGCTGCTGTAAGAACGCCAGTATTTTTTCTCCGTCCGGCGTAAGCGCGTTTTCCTTTGTCTGACGCAGAGAAATGTTGACGCGGCCGTCTTCGCGAATGTAGGTAATACGGCCCTTAACCATTTGGCCAATCAAGATAGGACCATTAAATTCACTGCGGTGAAGAAAGGCAATCCAGCGTTCCCGCGTCATCAAGTAGGCGCCTTGGTCAGTCATGTTGTATACGGCACCCTCTACCCAATCGCCGACTTTAGCGTCTGTTGCCGCTTTGGAAGCCCGGCGCATTTCATCTTCTACTTCCATGGATACAGCCAAGCGATGCGACTTATCTTCGTACAGTTTGACCCATACATATTCGCCTTCTTTAGGCCGGCCTTTCATTTCTGCAAAGGGCATAAAAATCCCTCGTTCCGTGCCGACATCGACAAATGCGCCGAAGCGGGTCGTATTAATGACAGGTGCATAGCCAATCTGCCCGACTTTGATTTTAGGCAGACGCATGCTGGCCGTCAGTCGTCCCAGCGGGTCATGATACAAAAATACCGTCACCTTGTCACCGACTTGAACCGGTTCTGTCTGCTGATTTTTGTGAAGCAAAATATCGTCGTTCGTGTTGCCCGTGCCGCCGTTAAGAAACGCACCCATGTCACTGGTACGCAGTACTTCCAGCGTAGCTATACTATTTTCCTGCAGTAATGGATTCATTTTATTCACCTTCAAACGGAATTCGTTCAGCGTCACACCATAAATTTTCTAAATCGTAATACTGGCGATCTTGTTCTACAAACACATGAGCTACGACTTCACCAGCATCGATAAGAATCCATTTTCCTTCCCGGTATCCTTCTACATGGCGGACATCATAGCCGTGTTTTTCCATCTGTTCTTCAATGTTATCGGCAATACTTTGGGCCTGCCGGTTGTTGCGGGCACTGCAGATAACAAAATAGTCCGCCATCATGGAAGAGTCTTCCATATTCAAAATGACAATATCCCAGCTCTTTTTATCGTCTGCTGCTTTAGCAGCAATTTCATAACTCTTTAATTCTTTTTCTTCTTTCGTCGTTTCTTTCATTACGATTGGCATAATCTATCGTTTCTCCTTTATTCTTTTGCGTTTGCTGTGCGTACATCGGCTGCAGGAGCTGTCGGTGCCGCTGCAATCGCGTTGTTGGTCGTACCTATAATTTTCTGCACTTCTACAGGGTCATATGTCCATAATTCCTGATAGGATGTTTCTTTATCCTGAGTCATTTCTCCCGGCAAAATATAGAAATGAATGGCACTGACCGGCACGTTTTTAAAATCAAATGCCAAGGCCGCCATATCTTTCGCAGAAATATTGGATTGAACCTGATTCCAAAATCGATACATAAAAATAGCATTGGCAATGCCAAAATGATTTTCCCGTTCGTTGTAAAATTCTTTGACAAACCGTTCCTGCCGCTGTGTCCGCGACAAATAGCCGTCACTGTCAATATAACGCATATAGCCGGCAGCTTCCTGCCCGTCAAGGTTTTGATAGCCTTGGTACAAGTTGATATCTGTTTCCCCGGCAGCATCGGCATGATACATATTTTTTTCGACGTACATAGGCATGCCGCCGCTCATATCAATCATTTTGCCAAATGTTTCTTCTGTAAATTCAGCATAAAACGGAATAGGAATATGGAAAATATCTTCTACGACAGCCCGCAGCAGCGGCAGACCGCCTTCGCTGTATACATCCTGCAGTTCCTGTATTCCTTTTTCTTTGCGCCCTGTAATTTTCGTATTGTCCGGCAGCATAATGAAATCAACCTGCTTTTTGTCCCGATTTACGGCGGCTACGCCAATAAAATTAGCATGCTGCGGCGCATCATTGTCCACGCCTACCAGCAGGACATACAGCGGAATATCCGGACTGGATTGAATAAAAGACTCGGAAGAGCCGTTCTGCACAGCATCTATTTTCCCTTGAAGCTGCGCCTGACGGGAATCCTGGAAATGCTTCCATCCCACTACAGCCAACAGGCAAATAAACAGCAGTGCTGCCAACACCAGCAGCAAACGGCGAAGTTTTTGGCGCGGCGTTATTTTTTTCTTCATGCGTTTTTGAGGACGTTTTTTGGTTAGGTTGTCTTGCTCCATCATTTTTCCTTCCTATCTGCCTGCATAGCCAAAAGCAGGGCATTTCGATTGATGACAGTACCTGCATAAATCGTTTTTTCTTGTGCGAGCAAATGGGAAATGGTGGAATCATACCCAGCCAATACGGCTCGATTCAAATCGGCTGCAGCCAGCTGACGCAGTGTTTCCACACCGTCAAAATCGCGATTGACTTCAATATAATCAGCAATGAAAATGATTTTTTCCAACGTCCCCATGTGTTCGGCACCTGTCGTATGATGAGCCAACGCCGCAAGCAGTGTTTCATCCTGTATGCCGTATGTTTCTCTGGCAATCGTCACGGCTGCGTAGCCGTGAAGCAGTCCGCCTGCAGACATAACGGCAGCCGGCAGGGAATCGCCGAAAGAACGGCGTGCCAGCTGCTGCATTTCTTCCAAAGGCTTTTGTTTAGCTGCATCATGCAGCAGGCCTGCTACTTCTGCCTGATCTAAATCGCCGCCGTATTGGCTGGCTAATTCCCGTGCTTTGGCAGCAACACCCAACACATGGGTGTACCGATGCTTAGAAAGACTTTCTTTTAAATCCTGTTTAATTTTTTCTTTTAATGCTTCGTTGTACATTGATATACTCCATTTTTACGGATATATTCTGCGACTGTCGGCGGTATCATGTAGCGGATAGACTGACCGGCTGCAATGCGGTGCCGCAGTTCCGTAGAAGATATTTCCATAGTAGGTACGGTTAATTTTAAGATATGTTTACCCAATGTTCCAAAATGCTCTATGACACTGCCGATAGACTGGCTGCCGTCCGGCCGTGTCGCTCCGACAAACTGGCATAACGATAAAATTTCTTCCGGCTCATGCCAGTTGGGCAAGTCTTGAATCGTATCCGTGCCGGAAATAAAATATAAAATATAAGACGGCCCATAGAGTTTTTTTAGAAAATGCAGCGTATCTACGGTATAGGAACGGCCTTTGCGGCGTATTTCCATATCACTGACTGCAAAATGAGGGTTATCTGCAATAGCCAGCCGCACCATAGTCAGCCGCTGCTCTGCCGTAGCGCCTGCCACATGCTTATTGGGTGTAATATAAGACGGGATAAACAAGACTTTATCCAAATGAAACGTCTGTCTTGCTTCTTCGGCTATCATCAAATGGCCCAAATGAATGGGATTGAATGTGCCTCCCATAATCCCCAGTCTAGTAATTTCCATAGTAAAGATAGATTCCTCCCCATACGATGCCGACAGCCAGCAGATAAAACACCAAGAATCTGGCATAATGCTTATATTCATATTGTGTTTTAGGTGCTGCTGCATAGTTTCGAAGAGTCTGTATATATCCCCGTATGATTCGTTTCATCAGCGAATCTGCCCTTGTCCGTGAATGATATATTTATAGGAAACCAATGCGGTCAGCCCCATGGGACCGCGGACATGCAGCTTTTGCGTGCTGATGCCAATTTCAGCACCAAAGCCAAATTCAAATCCGTCCGTGAATCGTGTGGATGCATTGACATAGACGGCAGCAGAATCGACTTCCTGCAAAAATTTAGCAGCAGTTTTTTTATTTTCCGTCACAATCGTTTCGGAATGGTGCGTGCTGTAACGGCGGATATGCGCTATCGCTTCCTCTACAGAAGCTACAGTGCGAATCGACAAAATGAGTGCATTATATTCAGTCTGCCAATCCGTATCGGTTGCTTTCTGCATACCTGTTTCATAGGTGCATGCAGCCTGATCGCCGCGCAGTTCTACAGCATCTTTTTGCATTACCGGCACCAGCTTAGCCAGCAGTGCCTGACTGACATCTTTGTGAACCAACAGTGTTTCCATGGCGTTGCACGTAGACGGCCGGGATACTTTGGCATTTTCAATAATGCGTACAGCCATATCCAAATCAGCGTCAGCGTCTACATACACATGGCATATACCGCTGCCCGTTTCAATGCAGGGTACTGTCGCGGTCTGCACTACCATCTGAATCAGACCGGCACCGCCGCGGGGAATAGCCAAATCAATATACTGCCGCAGTGTCAGCAGTTCTTTGACTAATGCCCGGTCTGTATTTTCCAGCAGCGCCACCAAATCTGGAGATAAACCGGCTTTCTGCAGGCCTTGTTTGATAACGGCTGCCAACGCCATATTGGAACGGATGGATTCACTGCCGCCCCGCAGTACGCAGGCATTGCCGGATTTGATGCACAAAGCTGCAGCATCGACCGTTACGTTTGGTCTGGATTCATATATCATGGCAATGACACCTAACGGAACGGTTACTTTTTGGATATGGAGTCCATTGGGACGTGTCCAATCTTCCAAGCAGGTACCGACAGGATCTGGCAGGGAAATAACCTGCCGTACCCCTTTTGCCATATCGCCAATACGGTCTGTTGTCAATGCCAGTCTGTCCAGCATTGCTTCGCTCATGCCGTTTGCTTTGGCCCGCTTTAAATCTTCCTGGTTGGCAGCGATAATGGTTTGACATTGCCCTTCCAATTCATCCGCAATATACGCTAACGCGGCATTTTTAACAGACGATGAGGCATTTGCCAGCTGTCGGCATGCCTCATGGGCTGCTTTTGCCTTTATACATACTTCTGATTCCATTGGTATCCCTCCCCGCTACTGCATAACGACTAAGTTGTCCCGGTGAATGACTTCTTCATACACGCCTTCGTGTCCCAAAATGACAGCAATGTCATCTGTTTTGTGTTTTTTTATCGCAGCGATTTGTTCACTCGTATAATTCACGATTCCCTTGGCAATGATGATGCCGTCATAGACAATGCGTACAATGTCTCCTTCGTGGAAGGTTCCTTCTACCCGTACAATTCCTACGGGAAGCAGGCTGGAACCATGTTCTATTAACGCATTGCGGCATCCTTCATCTACGACAATCGTGCCCTGTGATTTACTGCCGGACAAGAGCCAGCGTTTTTTGGAATGCAGATTCGAGTCTTTTGCCGTAAACCAAGTTCCTATTTCTTCTCCTTGGCAGATTCGGCGTAAAATGCCGTCTTCACTGCCGGAAGCAATGACCATATCCACACCGGAAGACGTGGATATAGACGCAGCCTGGATTTTGGTATACATACCGCCCGTGCCGATAGAAGAGCCCGCACCTTCTGCGATGTCATAAAAATGCTTGTCGATTTCCGTTACTTTAGGAATCAGCACGGCGTCCGGATGTGTTTGCGGATTGGCTGTATACAAGCCATCAATATCAGACAGCAGTACCAATAAATCAGCATCGATAATACTGCTGACCATCGCCGACAGCGTGTCATTGTCACCGATTTTAAACTCATCAATGGCAACGACATCGTTTTCATTGATAATCGGCAGAATACCCATATCCAGCATCGTCAACAATGTGTTGCGGGAATTCATGAAATTTTTCCGGTTCTGCGCGTCCATTCTTGTCAGCAATACTTGTCCTACAATCTGGCCGTATTCGCGAAACATCTTTTCATACGTGTGCAGCAGTACGCCCTGCCCTACAGCTGCAACAGCCTGTTTTTCCCGAATGGTCTTCGGACGCTGTCCCAAACCTAACGGGCCCAGCCCAGCACTGACGGCACCGGATGATACCAATACCATTTGTTTGCCTTGGTTGGCCAAATCGGCAATTTCCATAACCAACCGCTCAATGCGGTGGTAATTTAATTTTCCTGATTCATGAGTCAGTGTACTCGAACCGACTTTTACGACAATACGCCGTTTTTGTGTTAATTCTGGCCGCATGACGGTCATAGCATCACAACCTTACATCGTAATAAAATCAAAATGAGATTTTTTATCTTTTTTCTTAAACAACACACCATAATGGCCAATTACCTGAATCAATTCAGCACCCAGCATATCGGCCAATTCTTCCATCGTTTCTTTGGTATCCAAGTTGGCATTATTCAGTACATGGGCTTTAATCAGTTCTCTAGCTGTAATGGCAGCGCGCGCACTGTCAATTACGGCATTGCTCAATCCCTCTTTGCCAATTTGTACTACAGACGGCATCAAGCTTGCCATCCCTTTTAATTTCTTTTTATCTTTGTTATTCATACAGACTCCTTTTATTCGTGATATTCAAATTCCATCCCGTAGATGCGGACAGTATTTCCGTCTTGAATGCCATGTTCCTTCAGCAGTTTATCCAGTTCCATATACCGCCAAATCCGTTGGAAGCGGCGCAGTGACTGGTCATCATCAAAATTGGTCATGGCTACTAAATTTTCAATACGCGGTCCTGTAATGACGAAGGCGCCGTCATCATCGCGTTTGACTTCAAAATCCGGTTTTTCTTCTGCTTTATACACGACTTCTTCCGTCGTTTCTTCCGGTTCTTCGATGTAGTTTTCCAGCAGTGTCCAAACACGTTCCAGCAAGGCATCCATTCCTTCGCCGGTCAATGCGCAGATAGGATATACTTCTACGCCGCGCTGTGTCAGATAGGCTTCCAGCCGTTCTAAATTATCCGAGCCTTCTTCCAAGGCATCTACTTTATTAGCAGCGACAATCTGCTGTTTTCTTGATAATTTATCGCTGTACTTCTTTAATTCCGCATTGATTTTTTCGTAATCTTCAATGGGATCCCGGCCTTCCATGCCGGATACGTCCAAAACATGAATCAAGATTTTAGTCCGTTCAATGTGGCGCAGAAAATCATGTCCCAGCCCTACGCCTTCACTGGCACCGTCAATCAATCCCGGAATATCTGCCATGACAAAGCTGCGGTGGTCACTTAAATTGACGACGCCTAAAATAGGATTCAGCGTCGTAAAATGATAGGCGGCTACTTCCGGCTGTGCTGCAGATACCTTCCGCAAAATGCTGGATTTGCCGACACTGGGATACCCTAACAGCCCAACATCTGCCAAGACTTTCAATTCCAGTTTCAGCCACCGTTCTTCTCCCGGTTCTCCTCGTTCGGCAAAGGTCGGCGTACGGTTGGCACTAGTACGGAAATGCCAGTTGCCGCGGCCGCCGCGGCCGCCTTTAGCCACAATAGCCTGCTGGCCGTCATGGCTCAAATCAGCAATGACCGTATCGGTTTCTTCATCGCGGACGACTGTCCCCAACGGCACCGTAATCAGTAAATCGTCTGCATTGCGGCCATATTTATTGCTTCCCTCACCTTTGCCGCCTGGTTTGGCTTTAAACAAACGGCGGAAACGAAAATCCACTAATGTATTGACGTTGCGGTCCGCTACGAGAACCACGTTGCCGCCTTGGCCGCCGTCACCGCCGTTCGGCCCGCCCTTGGGGACGAATTTTTCATGACGGAAACTGCTCATGCCGTCGCCGCCGCGGCCTGATTGTACAAATATTCTTGCTCTGTCTATAAACATAATTCACCTCATAAAAATCAGATGCGCCCATGCGCTTATATACGAAATCTCCGCTTATGCTGCCATATATACAGAAAGAGACACAGCATACATATACCATGTCTCCTGTCTATCTGTCCTACGTGCATATGTAATTACGGTACTGAGAAAATTTTAAAGCAAAATTGCAAATCTGTAAAGACATTTTTTAGAAATTTTCCAAAAGATGGGCACAATGCCTTATCCTTCTTCTTTTAACACATCCATTGCTTTCTGCAGTTGATAGTCTACGGTGTCATTCGGCTGCAGCTGCACCGTAATATCCGGTTCAATGCCGGCTCCGTCAATTTCCCTGCCATTTGCCGTATGATACTTGGCAACCGTCAGTTTGACAGCATCGTCTGCACTAATGCCATACACACCTTGTACAGTGCCCTTGCCATAACTGCGTACGCCGATAATCTTACCTAAAGCCAAATCCTGCACGGCCCCGGCGACAATTTCCGACGCACTGGCTGAGTTTTCATTAATCAATACAGCCATAGGAATCGTATCGCCTGTTCCCGAAGCGGTGTATGTCTGTGTATTGCCGTCACTGCTGGTAAAAGAGACGACCGTGCTGCCCTGCGGTACAAAATTGCCGGCCACTTCTACTGCCTGGTCTACCAGCCCGCCCGGATTATTTCGCAGGTCAAGAATCATTTTTTCCATGCCTTGTTCCCGCAGCGATTGGTATTCTTTTGTAAATTCTTTGCCTGTATCTTCACTAAAAACGCCGATACGGATATAGCCAATATTCGTACCTTCGACCATCTGGCCCATAACCGTCTTCATATGAATCTGCCGCCGTGTCAGCGTTACTTCTTTGTCCACGCCGTCTTCACGGATTGTCAGTACGACATCTGTATTTACGGGGCCGCGAATTTTTTGTGACACATCTTCCAGCTTCATGCCGGTAGTCGGTGTTCCATCAATAGCCATGATAATATCGCCCCGTTTCAACGCAGCTTCACTAGCAGGGCTGTCATCAATAACACCGGCGATTAATACACCTTCATCGGTACTGCCGATATAAACGCCAATGCCTGCATAAGAACTCTTCATTTGTTCTTGAAAGTTTTGAAATTCGTCTCCGGCCATGTACACAGAATGTTTATCGCCAAGCGTAGAAACAATCCCTTTCATGGCACCATCCAGCAGGGTCTTTTTATCTACTGTATCGGCATAGTGTGTTTCTACAATATATAAAGTCCGATACAGTTTCATCCATCCCAGCCAATCTCCCATAAAATAGTAAGATAAGCCCATCACAATCAATACAGCTGCTGCCAATACGGAACCGGCCCAAGCAGCTGCCCTGTACAAATACGAATTCCCTTTTCCTTTCGCTGTCTTATTCATCGAATTCGCCGCCTTACAAATATGCTGACGGATCTACGGGGTCCCCGTTAGATCGTACTTCAAAGTGGACATGTGGGCCTGTCGAATTCCCGGTAGAACCAGCATAGGCAATAACCTGCCCTTGCGATACAGACTGTCCTTCGGATACATTTAAGGATTCATTGTGGCCGTATAATGTCGATAAACCATTGCCATGATCGATAATAACGGCATAACCATAGCCGCTAATCCAGCCGGCTTCTACGACCACACCGCTGTCAGCAGCGTGTACAGGCGTGCCGTAATCGACGCCAATATCCATGCCGCTGTGATAAATCGTAGAGCCAAAAATCGGGTGCGTGCGGTAGCCGTAAGGAGACGTAATGACCCCGTTGACCGGCCAAATAAAGGCCCCTGAGCCACTGACAGGCTGATAACTATAGTCTGCACTGCTGCCGCTGTCATCCGTGCTTTCAGACGAGCTGCTGCCGTCATCAGATGATGCACTGCTGGACGCTTCGGCCTGCTGTTGTGCGGCTGCTTCTGCCGCAGCAGCGGCAGCGGCGCGGGCGGCGGCCCTTTGCCGCAGCATATCGCCAATAGCCTGAGAAGATGCTTCCAATTCACGATACGCTTCTTCAGCCGTAGCCTTATCGTTTTCTGCCTGATACAAAACAGCCTGCTGTTCTTTCTTATGCTGTTCAATTTCAACTTTTTTCTTGGCCGCGTTTTCTTTAAGTTCCGTTTGTTTCTGCCGCTGGCTTTCCAATTCCTGCTGAACCTGTTGGATTTCATCACGCTGCTGGCGAATGGACTGAATCAAATCCATATCGGCAGCAATGACACGCCGCAGCAAATCGACGCGGTTTGCAAAATCATTGAAATCTTTCGCACCCAATACGACATCCAAATAACTTAACTGTCCATGCATATAAATATCACGGATGCGGACTTGAAATACCTTTTCCCGTTTTTCCAGCTTTGCCTGTTCTTCTTTTAATTTAACCTGCATATCTGCAATTTGCTTTTCCGTATCGGCAAGCTGTGAAGAAATGGATTGGTATTCTTTGGTTGCCGCATTTAAGCTTTCCTGAATGCCGCGCAGTTTTTCAGAAACATTGCCGATAACCGTTTCAGCATTGCTTTTTTTCTGCGCCTGTTCTGCCATTTGTCCCTGCACGTCGGATAATTGATTCTGCAAATCTTCATCGTCTGCAAACACAGCAAAGCAGGGATTCAGCAGCGCTGCTGCCACCCATGCAGCAATATATTTTTTGTGGGAATTAAACATCACCATAGCCTTACACCTTCATATACCGTTTCAACGAAATCGTACTGCCCACAGCCCCAATGCACATACTGATAACCAGCAGGATACCTGCCATGCGGTATATAAACGGGTACATGCTGACAAGAGGCAAAAATGCCAGGGAACGATGAATGGCAACTGTAACAAATTCATAAAACTGAAAGAGTACGATGTCTGCAATCAAGCCGCCGATAAATCCCAAGAGCAGCCCTTCCAAGAGAAATGGCCAGCGGATAAACCAGTTCGTTGCCCCGACATATTTCATAATGCCTATTTCTTTCCGCCGCGCAAAAACAGTCAGACGAATCGTGTTGGAGATGATAAACAGCGTTGCCAATGTCAGGAAAATGACCAGCGCAATGCCGCCCCAGCGAATAACAGACGTAATCTGGAAAAGCTGTTCGATAATTTCCTGTCCATAATGCGTGCTTTCTACTTCCGGATAATCCGCTACAATACGAGCTGTCCGTTTGACAGCTGCCGGATCGGTAAAGGTAATTTCATAGGAACTTGGCAAGGGGTTTTTCCCTTCCAACGCATTGAGTATGCCCGGCTGGTCTTTCATGCGGTCCCGCAGTTTATCCATAGCCTGATCTTTGTTGGTAAATGTGATTTCTTTGACATCTTCCATTTGCTTTAACCGTTTGCCGACACTCATCACCTGTTCTGTCGATAAATCATCTTTTAAATAGATACTGATTTGTACCTGGCTTTCCAAGTTTTCGGCAAAATAGTCCAAGTTTGCTACTAAGGTCATAAATATACCCAGTATAAAAAAAGAAAGTGCTACAGTGGCAATAGAAGCAATCGTCATAAAGCTGTTGCGCCAAAAAGACTGCAGGGCTTCTGAAATAAAATAGCGCATGGTTCTAATCTTCATCGTTGTAGCCGCCTTTCTGTTCATCACGGACGACATGACCGTTGACGATTTCAATGACGCGTTTATTCATCAAATCTACCATCTGTTTATCATGTGTGACCATGAGAACGGTTGTCCCCATATGGTTAATTTTTTTGAACGTATCCATAATATCGCGTGATGTTTCCGGGTCCAAGTTTCCTGTCGGTTCATCGGCAATCAAGAGCAGCGGCCGATTGACAATGGCTCTGGCAATCGCTACACGCTGCTGTTCACCGCCGCTCAGGTTATGCGGCAGTGCATCAGCTTTGCCCAAGAGGCCTACTAAGTCCAGCACGTTGCGGACACGTTCTTTGATGACACGGCGCGGAGATTCAATGACTTCCATCGCAAAAGCAACATTTTCTTCGGCCGTTTTGTTGGGAAGCAATCTAAAGTCCTGGAATACGATGCCCATTTTGCGCCGCAAATACGGAACCCGGCTTTTGGGCAGCCGATTCACTGCCGTTCCGTCTACATAGACTGAGCCGGATGTCGGCAGTTCTTCATGGGACAACAATTTTATCAGCGTGGATTTGCCGGCACCACTGGCGCCGACGACAAATACAAATTCGCCTTTCCCAATATGCAGCGAAACGTGATCTAACGCAATGGAACCATTGCTGTATACTTTCGATACATCTTTTAAATCAATCATAGGAAACCTCTTTTCAAACATGGGACTGCAGCAACATACAGGTCTTAGACCTAATTTGCCACAGTCCTTTGCCATACAGTTGTAAGTATATAGTTTGCAGCATTACGCTTTACTTTCTTTAATACTGCCATCTTATGCATCATTTTTTAAACGCGCCCGCAGTCCCGTCTTTCCTTCAATAACACGCAATGCCAAATAGGCATTGCGCATAGATTGCCGGCGCAGATGATTCAAATGGGCTTTGATTTCCGGAGCAATCTGTCCTGCTTCTAATTTTTCTGCAATGTCTTTTACCAGCTGCTGTGCTGTTACCGTTTCTACCGTGCCGCACAGCGTATCTCCGATCAGCTGAATAAAACTGTCTATTTTAGGATCGTACGAAATAGACGCAGCAGGAATCTGCATAATGGAAGCAAATACAAGCGCGTGCAGCCGATTGGCAATCACGGCATCCATACAGCCGATGAGCGACATAAATTCTACGGTGTTGTATCGTTCTTTTAAGACGACGGCCTCTGTTTTCATCATCTTAGCAATATCTTCACCGGCACGTACGTCAGCAGGATACTGCATGGGAATAAAGATAATACGGGCATCATACGTTTTCTGCAGTGTATCTGCTGCCTTGGCAATTTCTCGTTTAAAGCCTTCCAGGCCTTTCCAGTCGCGGACTGCAATGCCAATACGACGGCGAATCCCTGTCACGCCGGCTTTTTTGAGCAAATAAAATCCAATCTGCTTATCGACCGGATGCATGGACAAAACGGCATCGGCTGTCACATGGACAGGCGGCACCGTAACGCCTAAAGCTGCCAGTTCCGCTTTCGAATCGGCATCGCGTACGCCAATGACTGTAACCCGCTGCAGCACATCGCGTACAGCCCGGCGTTCTTTCGCGCCAAGTACAGGGCCTATTCCTTGGGCATAGAGCATGACCGGTTTGTGGAAAAACAAGGCAATCCGCATGATAAACAGATAATAATACAAGCTGCGGGAACTGGTTACGTTTTGAAGCAAACTTCCTCCGCCGCTGATAAGAATATCACAGCGGCGAATAGCCGCTGCGATAGACAAAAAATTCATGCGATGAACAGTATGTACTTTATGATGTTCCCTCGTCATACGGCAGTTTCCCGTAATAACTGTAATATGTATATCCGGCACAATATCCCGCAATGAGCCGACAATAGCAGAAAGCATGGCTTCGTCACCAGCATTGGCAAAGCCATAGTACCCAGAAATCACAACGTTAATCACGGGGTTTCACCTGCTTTCCCAACCATGCCGTTATATATTGCAGCACAGCTAAGAGACAAATCACCAAAATGCCGATAACCAGCCCTACAAGCCAGCCGTCAATGCCGCGGATAAAGGACATGAGGAAGGGTGTGCGGATATGCGCAAATGTTTCTACCATGGAACCTACGCCAATCGCCGCTGCTAAAACAAGGAAAAAGTGAAGCAGCTGCGGCCATTTCCGATACATGGCTGCTACCATAAGGAAGAATGCCGGATGGCCAATCAAAAATTCTTTTTCGCGCGGCCGTGCATACATGGCATTTTCCAAGAAACGGCGCAAAGCTACTTCTGCTCCCGGCACGGGAACCCCTGCTGTATGACCGCTGCGGCCGACAAAAATAAAGGCCACTAACCCCAGTACAGCCAGTATAATCAATGTACCCATTTTAATCGGTATATTCAGAAAGTCTTTGGCAAACGTGATAAAATCCTGAGCAGACGTTATCGTCGTATTTTCCAAAGGGAAACGGCGCAAATAGCCGACTGCCACTAAAATAATCGGCAGGATAAATGTCAATTTTACACCGCGATAGAAATCAAATTCCATAAAGAAACGGATATTGCCCAACATGGCGGCAATAAACAACCCGCCAATTATGGCAATGGCTACAGCACAGGTAAGCCCTGCTGCCCCGTCGCGAATTACTTTGCCGTAACTAAGTTTGCGTGTGATTTTTTTCTTTTTCCAATAATCCAGCAGCAAAAGAATTGCCGCCGTCGGAGCTGCAGAAGCACAGCCAACAGCCATCATCTGCAGGAACAATGCGCCTTTGGCAACAACCGCACCGCCTATGCCGCCAATAACTGCAAGCACCATCAAGATATAATTGAGACGGTTGGAAAGCGGCAGCAGTAAGTTGAGCGTAAAAACAAATCCGCAGGCAGCAGCTGCCGCAGTCAGCGCCAATAAAATTTTATTGGGATAATAGGTATCCATGACAGTAGCCCGTCCCAGCGTATACCCGCGGTCCTGCAGTTTTTTGCTGACCATAGAGATATATGCCAAGTTTGTTTCGGTCAAGTTCATGCCGTGCATCGGCTTTTTATACAACGGATACAAATTAACGCGTACATTGCGTTCCAAGTCACTAATATAGTAGCGCATAGCAGCTTCTTCCGGCGTAATCTTTTCCAATTCTTCTTTGGCCATGGCATATACGCGTACAGTCTGATAATCCAGCAAACCTGCCAAATCATACATGCCGTCCTGCGTTGTATACTGCAGCTGATTGACAGACTCAATCATATAAAAAGGCAAATGCCGTTCTTTCATTTGGTCAGCCGTATAGGTCAGCATGTCTTTGCGCTGGCCATTTACCGGCGTATATCCCAATACTTCTTTGCCGACAAACATGATGCCGGATGCATTATCAATCGTATCGGCCCGGTTAAAGAAGCTTGCTACTTGTTCTTTGGTCGGATTGCTGTAATTAGTCGGACGCAAAATTACTTGAAAACCGTGAGAAGAAATTTTCTGGGCATCTGCTGTCATAATTCCCAAATTTACATCGCCCAATGCCGGCATGACGCCGCGCAGTCCGGCAATCCGGTATTGGCTGTTGGCAATCAAGCTGACGTTTTTCTCACCCAGCCTGGTTTTCAAATCTGCCGTTACTTCATCAAAATATAAATCTTCCTGATTTTTAGGTTTGCCGACTAAATAATAATCATAGGACGTATCCGTAATCTGAAACTGCGGATAATACAATGTTAAGCCTAGACGAGTCACCAAAGACATTTCGCCGCGCTGCGTCAGCTTGTTCAGCGTAGTGTCATAAATGGTAAAACTGGTAACTCCAGCTTCTCGGCATTTTTCCAATGCCGTATCCAAATCATATCCATCATTTCGTGCCATATTGACAACAGCGTCATAATCCATCGCTTGTTCAATGGTCATGCTTTTCTTTTCTACATAATGCCGTTGTACACACAGACATATAGAACAAAGCACCCCGATGAGTACTGCCCCAATCAAGAGTACTTTACTAAATCTATTATTTTTTGTCATCATTTTCACCTTATTTATGAGTTACTAACCCGGCCATGAATCGTAATTTGATTATCACGCAACACAACACGATCTGGCACAATGCCCAAAGGAAAACTACTGAAATCATAGACTTCTATATTTCCTATGTGCTTACTGCTGTAGGTAAGGCCCAATCCTTCTACCGATACGTCTGACGGTACAAACATCAGCTTGGCACCATTCATGCCAAAGTGTCCCCGTATCACCGCCCGGGCGGTCAGAAAGCCGCCGGCACTGATCGTTCCCTGTACAATCACAGTATCATCATCAAACGCAACCTCAGCATCTGACAATCCTTTTACCTTGTCCAAAAGGAACTGCTGCAATGCGTCTTTCTGTATAGATGCCGACATGTCTCCGCTTTGTGCACGGAGTACGGTGATTTTCTGATCGGCAAGACTGTCCCATGGACTAAATGACACACCCGTCAGCTGACAATCAAACTGATCAAACTTCAGCCCGCCGACACGGAAACGGGTTCCATGAACTTCTACGGCATCCAAATCCCCTGCCATCACTTTCAGTCCCGGCGAAGCTTGTACGTGTACGTCATCCGGCTGCAGTTCCATTTTCGTGGATAAGGCATGATATAAACCTGCTGCCGCTAATTGCGGTGCATATTGGTCAGCACCCACCAACAGTGCTGCCAATAGGAGCAATATGATACTTAACTTTTTCATTATAGTTCCTGTTTCGCTAACTTCTTATTTTTTTCCTGCTGCAAATATCCTTCGATAAAGATATCCAAATCACCGTCCATGACGGCCTGAATATTGCCGGTTTCTACATTAGTGCGATGATCTTTAACCAAATTATACGGATGGAATACATAAGAGCGAATCTGGCTGCCCCATTCAATGGCCTGATGCACGCCGCCAATTTCCGCTTTCAGTTTGGCCTGCTTTTCCTGTTCCAGTTCAAACAATTTGGCACGCAGGTATTTCATACACATTTCTTTATTTTGAAGCTGTGAGCGTTCATTTTGGCATTGTACGACAATACCTGTCGGGATATGCGTCATGCGAACGGCAGAACTTGTTTTGTTGACGTGCTGCCCGCCGGCACCCGATGCACGGAAGTAATCGACGCGGACATCATCCATATTAATTTCTACATCGACATCATCCGGCAGTTCCGGCATGACATCGACAGCGGTAAAGGATGTATGGCGGCGTGCCGCGGCATCAAACGGCGAAATACGCACCAAGCGATGCACGCCTTTTTCGGATTTCAAATAGCCGTACGCATATTCACCGGTAATGGCAAAGGTAGCACTCTTGATACCGGCTTCATCTCCCGGCTGCAAATCCATAACCGTAATCTGGTAGCCGTTGCGTTCAGCCCAGCGCGTATACATGCGAATCAGCATTTGCGCCCAATCCTGTGCTTCTGTACCGCCGGCACCCGCATGGAACGTAATAATCGCATTGCACTTGTCGTATTCACCAGAAAGAAGCATACGGACTTCCCGTTTTTCTACTTCCTTGACCAATTCGTTATATTGGTCTTCAATTTCTCCTTCCAGTGAAGTATCGCCTTCTTCCATGGCCATATCCAAGTAATCCAGCGTATCCTGCACCCGCTGGACAAGTGCTTTATGTCCTTCTACTTCTGTTTTTAAATTGGTTGCTTCCTGCGATATGGCTTTGGCTTTATCCGGATGATTCCAAAAATCCGGGTCGCTCATTTGCATATCTAAATCCATAATACGTTCTTCTTTTCGAGGTAAGCTAAAGTGAATCCCCGATTTCTTGTATTCTTTTTTGTAAATCTTCGAGGGGCTTACGCAGTTCTTCTAATAACACAAGACTCACCATCTTTCATAAATCACAATAAATTAACTATTCAATACATACATATGTTAGGGCGCGCCGCAGCACGCCCTGTTCACCTATTTCTTGTTTTTTTCATCCTGTTCAATGTCTTCACGGCTGACTGGTTTGCTTTCTTCATGTACTTCTTTGGCACTCTGAAGGCGATCTTCAGCCTGTGGAACCGGAGCACTGTACGTTACCTGAATATGATAGAGGAACGTAACAACGGTCCGCTTAATGGATTCTATCATTTCTTCAAACATTTCATAGGCTTCAAATTTATATTCAACAAGCGGATTTTTCTGACCGTATGCACGCAGGTTAATCCCTTCTTTGAGGGCATCCATCGCATCGAGATGATCCATCCATTTGCTGTCTACGACACGCAGCATGATTGCTTTTTCCAATTCACGCATAGTCTGTTCGCCGATTTCCTGTTCCCGTGCATTATATAAATCTTCAGCGATTTTCTTCAATTTTTCATGCACTTCTACACGGCTCAAATTTTCCAATTCTTCTACCGTCGTCGTTCCCTTGGGGACAAAGTATTGTTCCATTTGCTGCAGCAGACCGGCGAAATCCCATTCTTCCGGATACAGCTTTTCATCGGCATATTTGTCCAGGCCTTCGACAATGATGTCATCTACCATGCCCATAATCGTATCACGCAGTGATTCAGCGACCAATACTTGGCGGCGCTGGCCGTACAGTACTTCACGCTGCTGGTTCATGACATCATCATATTCCAAGACGTATTTACGAATTTCAAAGTTATGGCTTTCTACTTTTTTCTGCGCTTTTTCAATGGATTTTGTAATCATGGAATGGGTAATCGGTTCGTCTTCTTCCATGCCCAATTTATCCATGAATTTGGAAATATTGTCAGAACCAAAAATACGCATCAGGTCATCTTCCAACGAGAGGAAGAACTGTGTCGTGCCCGGGTCGCCCTGACGACCGGCACGGCCGCGGAGCTGGTTGTCAATACGGCGGCTTTCATGGCGTTCTGTGCCGATAATCATTAACCCGCCCAGCGCAGCAACTCCTTTGCCAAGTTTAATATCCGTACCGCGGCCGGCCATGTTGGTAGCAATTGTTACCATGCCTTCCTGGCCGGCATTTTTGATGATTTCAGCTTCTTTTTCATGATATTTAGCGTTTAACACACTGTGCGGAATATTTTCTTTGTCCAAGAGCTGGCTGATAATTTCAGACTGGCTGATGGATGTCGTACCGACCAAGATAGGCTGTCCTGTAGCATGGCGTTTTTTTACTTCACGCACAACAGCGCGGTATTTTGCGTTTTTCGTTTTATAAATAACATCCGGCAAATCTTTACGGATAGCTGGTTTATTGGTTGGAATGACATAGACGTCCAGTTTATAAATCTTATTAAATTCGTCTTCTTCCGTTTTTGCCGTACCTGTCATGCCGGCCAGCTTATTATACATACGGAAATAGTTCTGGAACGTAATCGTCGCCAAGGTTTTGCTTTCTCCCTGTACTTTTACGTTTTCCTTGGCTTCAATGGATTGATGCAGCCCATCGCTGTAGCGGCGGCCAAACATCAACCGGCCTGTAAATTCATCAACAATAACGATTTCGCCGTTTTTGACGACATAATCTTTGTCCCGATGCATCATAAACCGCGCGCGCAGTGCCTGAATGACAAGATGGTTTAAGTCAAGATGTTCGTTGTCAAACATATTCTTAATCCCCATCATTTTTTCGACTTTGGCTACGCCGGAATCCGTCGGTGCAATGGTCTTCTGCTTTTCATCCATCGTATAGTCGTCTTTGTCAAACGTCTTGACGATATTGGCCAATGTATAATACAAATCCGTAGATTTTTCACCCGGGCCGGAAATAATCAGCGGTGTACGCGCTTCATCAATGAGGATGGAATCCACTTCATCGACGATGCAGTAGTTCAGTGGCCGCTGTACCATTTGGTCTTTGCTGATAACCATATTGTCACGCAGGTAATCAAAGCCGAATTCGTTGTTTGTGCCGTACGTAATATCGGAATTATAAGCTCGGCGGCGCTGTTCGTATGTCAAATCATGCACAATCAAACCGACAGATAATCCGAGGAATTTATAAATCTGGCCCATTTCTTCACTGTCACGCGTAGCTAAGTAATCGTTGACCGTTACAACGTGAACCCCTTTGCCCGTCAGTGCATTTAAATAAACAGGCAGCGTAGCAACCAGCGTTTTGCCTTCGCCTGTACGCATTTCCGCTATATCCCCGCGATGCAGTACAATACCGCCTAACAGCTGTACATCAAAATGACGCATGCCCGTTACGCGTCGTGACGCTTCACGGACAACAGCAAACGCTTCGGGCAGCAAATCGTCCAGCGTTTCACCAGCAGCCAACCGTTTCTTGAATTCAAACGTCTTTTCCTGCAATGATGAATCGCTAAGTGCCGTCATCTTCGGTTCTAAGTCATTAATCTGCTGCACAATAGGCCGCATTTTTTTTAGTTCATGTTCGGTATTATTGCCGAGTAATCTCTGGAATAGTTTATTAAACACCGATTGAGCCCTCCAATTGCCATATTCTAATCACTTTATTTTCAGTTATACATTATACCGTGATTGACTCCTATTTTGCAACTATTTACGCTGGTTTTAGCAAATATCCCGTTTTTTTACCGTTTCTATACACGCTGTACTTCCAAAATCTTCATCCACCTATCTAAAAATACGATATTTTCTATCAGTATATACAGTCTTTTTCGCCAAAAGTCTCCATGGATTGTATTATTTTTTATCACATCGTTCATGCTGTGCCGCCCTTGGCAGCGTATGTTTTAGATGCACTGGTTGTTTTTGGCCGGCAAAATTCATATCTAATCATGGTTTGCCCTATCTTTTTGCCTATAGCGATGATATAATAAAAAAGTTATACAAAAGGAGGATTCCATGTTAGAAAAATTCCAAAATTTAAATATTAGCGACGTGATTATCCAGGCACTGAATGAAATGGGCTTTGAAGAACCTACCCCCATCCAAGCCGGTGCCATTCCGGTAGCACTGGCCGGTAAAGATATGATTGGCCAGGCGCAGACTGGTACAGGCAAAACTGCTGCATACGGTATTCCTGTATTGGAAAAAATTTTAGCGGCTGAACCGACAAAAGATATTCAGGCCGTTATTTTATCGCCGACGCGTGAACTGGCTATGCAGGTAGCCGAAGAATTAAATCATTTGGCACAGTTTACCCCTATCCAGACGATTCCCATTTACGGCGGCCAGGATATGGAACGCCAGCTGCGCCGTCTGCGCAAATGCCCGCAAATTGTCGTTGCCACGCCGGGACGTCTTATTGACCATATGAAACGCGGCACAATCAGCCTCAGCCACTTATCTACGATTGTTTTAGATGAAGCCGACGAAATGCTCGACATGGGCTTTATTGAAGATATTAACTTGATTATGGCAGCTACGCCGGATACGCGGCAGACGCTGTTGTTCTCGGCTACCATGCCCAAGCCGATTCAGACGCTGGCTGAAACATTTCTCCACGATCCGGAAATCGTCCGCATGAAAGCTAAGGAAGTTACGATTGACCTGATTGAACAGTCTTACATTGAAGTGCCGGACCGTCAAAAATTTGATATCCTGTGCCGGCTTCTTGATTTGCAGGAACCGGATTTGGCAATTATTTTCGTCCGCACCAAGCGCCGCGTCGATGAAGTATCAGAAGCATTGAAAAAGCGCGGCTATTCTGCTGAAGGCATTCATGGCGATTTGACGCAGGCTAAACGTGATTCCGTCATCCGTCAGTTCCGCGAAAAGACAATTGATATTCTCGTTGCTACTGACGTAGCAGCCCGCGGTCTGGACATCAGCGGCGTGACACACGTCTTTAACTATGACCTGCCGCAAGATCCGGAAAGCTATGTACACCGTGTAGGCCGGACAGGCCGTGCCGGACAAAGCGGTGAAGCGACGACATTTGTCATTCCTCGTGAAATCGAACATCTGCGTGCTATTGAACGGCTTATCAAACGCCGTATTGCCCGCCGTAAAGCGCCGACGTTTTCAGAAGCGCTGGAAGGTGCACAGCAGGCAGCAATCCGCCGACTCGTCGCCGCTACGGAAGATGAAAGCGCTGTTACATACCGCGCCAATGCAGAAGAGCTGCTCACCCATTTTGATTCTGTAGCTTTGCTTTCTGCCGCTATCAAGCTGCTTACCAAAGAACCGGATATGACACCAGTCAAAATCACGGAAGAAGCCCCTCTTCGTGTCCGTCATGCCCGTCGTCCGCAAGGACGCCGCAATGACCGCCGTCCCCGCCGCAGCGGAGAACAACGGGATGGAGAACGTCGTTTTACCAAACGCCGCCATTTCTCACCTAACTCCAGAAACCGCAGCGAAAACGGAGACTATCGGCGCACAGAAAAAAAAGTTCATAAAGAACCGAATCGCTCTGTCTTTAAACCGTATTTTAAAGACTAACTGCCAGATAAACAAACCAGGCTGCAGCAAATGAAAATCTTGTTGCAGCCTTTTTATTCTGCCCTTTCAAGTACGTAATTTGCAGCATGACGATTGATTTCAAACTGCAGCGGCGGAAAAACTCTAACAACGCCTATAGGCAGCGTATAGTCTATGATAATATACTAGCCAAAAACGTTGTTTTACATCTCCTTTTTATTGATTAAGCAAAAAGCCAGTCTGAGAAAATTTTCTCAAGACTGGCTTTTATTATATTACATTATTATCTACTTAATGATTGGCTGTCGGTTGTACTTTTTCTTCTGTATGACCTGCTTTTTTCAATTCTCTGCCGCAGTGGTAGGCAATAGAAATAGCCAGTACCATCAGCGCAATGGCGAGAACAAACTGCAAGCCTTCAATCAAAATCGTCCAGTTGCCCGATGCAATTTTAATAACTAATGCGTATGCAGATTCGGCAAGTGCCGTCATCGTAACGCAGAACATGATAACCATAGGAGCGTACAGCATCCAGCTCTTACGGCCTGTCATTTTCAAGAATACAGTCAGGCAAATCAATACCATGGCAGCTAAAAGCTGGTTTGCTGAGCCAAACAGCGGCCAAATATTCATGTAACCGCCTAAGCAGAGCAAGTAACCTAATGCCAATGTAATAATTGTTGCCACATATTTATTGACGCATATTTTCTGGATGGCATTCATTTCTTCGCCTTCATCTACGGCAAATAATTCCTGGAAAGACATACGGCCAATACGGCCAACGGCATCCAACGTGGTCAATGCCAATGCCGAAACGCACATCGTCATGACACAGGCAGAAGCAGTCTGAGAAAGACCAAACATCGTAAAGAATCCAGAAACGGCACCAGAGAAAATCTGGAACGGCGTACCTTGTGCCACATGGCCATTTGAAGCAGCTGCGCAGGCAATAACCAAAGATACAACGCCTAATACAGATTCTACGCACATGGAACCATAACCGACAAACACACAGTCTTTTTCGTTATCCAACGTTTTGGAAGACGTACCGGAAGATACCAAGCTGTGGAAGCCGGAAACGGCGCCGCAGGCGATGGTAATGAACAAAATCGGGAACAAATCTTTCCCGCCGACATTAAACTGTGTAAACGCAGGCATATTAATGGTTGGCTGTGCGACGAAAATACCAATGACCCCGCCAGCAATCATCATTAACAGCAAGAATGCACTGATGTAGTCACGCGGCTGTTTTAAAAGCCACATTGGCATGATAGAAGCAAAGAAAATGTATACGAAAATAATCGTAAGCCAAGTGCTGGCACCCAGATAAATCGGCAAGTCAATGCCTACATACAGCATAGCAATCAACAAAATGATGGCAATGACAAAACGAACCGGTTCGCTCGGTTTGAATTTTTTGATATACAGGCCAAATGCGATAGCGACGAAAATGAACAGCATAGAAATAGATGCTGCTGCTGCGTTCGGCAAAAGCAGCGAACCATCTTTGGCAAAGCCGTTGAATGTCTTGGCAACAATATCACCGAATGCGGCAATAACAAGAAGACTAAATACCCAGCAGAATAATAAGAATAACCGGCGTCCTGTTTTGCCGATATACTTTTCAATCAGTACACCCATCGATTTGCCGTCGTTTTTCATGGATGCATACAACGCAGTAAAGTCTTGTACGGCACCAAAGAAAACGCAGCCAAACATAAGCCACAAGAAAGCCGGCAGCCAGCCGTAGGCAGCGGCAATAATCGGACCCGTTACAGGGCCGGCACCCGTAATAGATGAAAACTGATTGGCAAATACAGTAAACTTAGAAGACGGCGTATAATCCTGTCCGTCCTGCAGACGGTGAGCCGGTGTCAACGCATTCGGGTCAATGCCCCACGTTTTAGCCAGCCATCTGCCGTAAAAACGATATGCTACTGCCAGAATGACCATAGCACATACTACTAAAACAACACCATTCATGACTAATTCCTCCTACTAAACAAGTATACAAAGTCATTCGCAAATACGGTGCTTGAAAAAATTATGTTATGTACTGGTATGATAACTAATGCCTTGCAAAATCCGTATTGCTTCTGCTTTGTAAATGCTAATTTAGCACTATTGATTAAGCATGTCAACTATGCACACATGCCTCTGCACTGTAAAAAGTTATATTTTTATATAAAATAAAAAATACTCGTGCGACATTATGCGTTTTACGTGTTAACATTTTTATTATAATTTATGATTTTTGTTTATTTTTTATGTATTTTTATTTTTTATATAAATTTTGTATATTTCCATGATAAATTAGCAATATATTATTTTTGTAAATGTATACCATGCATTCGTTATCATTGCAGTATGTTTATGAATTATTCGCAGTAATTTTATACGGATATATGCGATGCAAATTCATTTTTTCTTACACGGTACTCTTCTATCCGCTCCCTTCATCATGCAGTTCTTCTGTCATAGGGATTGTTTATCGTACAGATAACAAAGCAGCCCTAAAAGAGCTGCCGCACAAAGCGACAGATTCTTTAGGGCTGCCCATGCTGTGTGAACAATACGTATCTTATGTATTAAAAATCATTTTGGAATTTAATAGAACGGTACGTGTCAAAATCCATCCACGTTTCAAACAATTCTGCATCCGGATTTTCGCCTGTTTGCTGATATTCCTTCATGAATTGGGCAAAAGCAGCCGGACTGTCGACCTGAATGGCAAAGCCGCGGCCATTAATCAGCGGCATGCCTGTATACGTATACTCATGGAGCGAACGAATGGCTTGAATCCGATCGTTTCTGACTTCTACCGCTACCTGATCCCGAAGAATCAAGCAGTCAAAGTCATGCGGATATGCATACGTTTTCCCTGTAACAGGGATTGTATCTCCTACGTGGTATTGATGCGGTGCTGGTTTTACTTTATTAATGTTCAGGCTTTGCATGCCGTAGAAGAACTCTTCAAACATATCACCGCGTCCCTTGAGCTCGCCATCTGCAAAGGTATCGTCTGTGTTGTTGTCATTGGTATCAATAACGACGCCGCAGGCCGATGTCATATTGGTGATGCGGTCAATAAGAATCAGTTCACCGAGTGTACGGTGATGTGAAAAGACGTCAACGACAATCGGTTCTTGTACAAAAATCGTACAGACAGCCATTTCGTTTTTTGTCAAATGCGTAGCTGCCAAATAGTCGCCGGTGTTCACATCTATTTTGTGTTTGATATCCGTCAGCACGCCGACAATTTCCTTGGTGCCTACTTTTACGAGATATTCTTTGCCTATAATCAAATCTTCATCGTCCATCCAAAGCAGGGTAGCTGTAATTTTTTGGCTGAGCGGTATGTCTGTCTGTTTGGTAAATACACAGCCGCGGGACACGTCCACTTCTCTGTCCAGCTGTACATTGACAGGCTGTCCCTTCACGGCTTTTTGTTTCGTATCAAAACCAATGAGAATCGATTTGACGTTAGCTTCTTCCCGGCTGGGGAGTGTCGTAATCGTATCGCCTACAGCCAGTGTGCCGCTTTCAATTTCACCTTGAAAACCGCGGAATGTATGATTCGGCCGGCAGACACGCTGAATCGGCAGGTAAAAGCCTTCTTCCTGGTTTTCTTCTACATCAACGGTTTCCAAATACTGCAGGATAGTCGGGCCTTGATACCACGGCATGTTTTCGGACGCTTTCGTTACATTGTCCCCTTCTGTTGCCGATACAGGAATCAAAATGACATGCTTCAATCCCAATTCTTGGTGCAGTTCTTCAATTTGTGCCGCGATTTCATGGAAACGAGCTTCACTATACTTTGCCAAATCCATCTTATTGACAGCAAAAACAAAATACTGAATACCCATGAGAGCACAAATACGGGCATGACGGCGTGTTTGCACCAGCACGCCTTTGGTAGCATCCAATAAGATAATTGCCAAATCGGCAAAAGATGCGCCTACAGCCATATTTCTCGTGTATTCTTCATGGCCCGGCGTATCCGCTACGATAAAGCTGCGGTTGTCCGTACTAAAATACCGATACGCTACGTCAATCGTAATGCCTTGTTCCCGTTCTGCCATCAATCCGTCCAAGAGCAGCGAATAATCAATGGCACCGCCGCGGCTGCCAACTTTGCTTTCCAATTCCAAAGCCTTCTTTTGGTCCGCATACAACAGCTTGGCATCATACAGTAAATGACCAATCAGTGTCGATTTACCGTCATCGACACTGCCGCATGTAATAAATTTTAACAATCCATTTCCGTTTCTATTCATTAGAAATACCCCTCTCTCTTTCTGCGTTCCATGCTGCCTGCTGCTTCCTTGTCAATGACACGGCTCGTCCGTTCCGATGATACAGCACTCAACGTTTCATCAATAATCGCATCCAATGTATCCGCATCCGATTCAATTCCGCCCGTCAGCGGGTAACAGCCCAGTGTACGGAAGCGAATTTTCTTATGCATGATTTTTTCGCCTGGTTTTAAGCGCATGCGGTCATCGTCGACCATAATGATATTGCCGTCCCGATAGACACAAGGCCGTTCTTTGGCAAAATACAGGGATACAATATCAATCTGTTCCCGTTTGATATACTGCCAAATATCTTTTTCCGTCCAGTTGGAAATCGGAAAGACACGCATGCTTTCACCTTTGTGAATATGCGTATTGTACAGTTTCCACATTTCCGGACGCTGATTTTTAGGATCCCAAGCCTGTGCTTCATTGCGGAACGAAAAAATTCGTTCTTTGGCACGGGATTTTTCTTCGTCCCGGCGCCCGCCGCCAAAAGCTGCAGTAAATCCGTATTTGTGCAGTGCCTGCTTTAAGGCCTGCGTTTTCATGATATCCGTATAGGCTGCACCGTAGTCAAATGGATTTACGCCTTGTTTGACACCTTCCTGATTGATATATTCAATCAGCTGCAGGCCGTATTTTTTCATGGTTTCGTCACGAAAGCGAATCATTTCTTTAAATTTCCATGTCGTATTGACATGCAAAAACGGAAACGGCGGTTTTTCCGGGTAAAATGCCTTGCGGGCCAAATGAAGCATAACAGAGCTGTCTTTGCCTATGGAATAAAGCATGACCGGTTTTTCACATTCTGCCGCTACTTCGCGAATAATATAGATGGCTTCTGCCTCTAACTTGTCGAGATGAGATAGTTCACTCATAATATACCTCCCAATAATCAATATGTATTTGCTTCTTTTGCGTCGACAGTAATCGTTTTCTCTTCTCCTGTCGGCAGCTGAATGCACCAATGGGTGAAGCGGCCTTCTTTGACGGTATGCATGGTACTGCCGCGGCCGCCCATATCGGCGCCAAGATAAAAATCAATAGCTCCGACAGGACACTCTTTGACGCAAGATACACAGCCCCAGCAGTCCTTGGGGTACTGCATCTGCGCCTTGCCGTCTTTGCCCCGGCCGATCAAACTGCCCGGACACACATCGATGCATTGACCGCAGCCAATACACGTTTCTTGCTTAATGCGTATGCTCATAACGTACATCTCCTTGTACAAGGTCTCGATAGATCATATGAATCGTCCCGTCTATCTGTTTGGAATTGACATATTTCAGCCATTCGCTTCGCTTTTCCGGATAATCAAGATTTTCGGCAAAGCAGTGCCATCTTGTCTCCTTGCGGGCTTTCAGATGGGCAATTAATACCTGGCAGACTGTCAGTCTATCTTTCAATTCATATATAAACATCAGCTCATGCAGCGTATCTGCATGAAGATGCTGGCTGAGTGCTTCAATCTGCACAATTTTTTCTTTGGCCAATGCCAGCTGTTTTTCATTGTATTGATACTGACTGCCAATACCGCCGGCATAGGTATCCATGATTTTCTGCATCGCTTCTTCTAATTGTTCTGTCGTAAAAAATGCGCTGTCCTGCTGCAAATAACCAGTATATTCGTTGATTTTTTCTTCAAGAAGCGCTTGTTCTTCTTCTTTAGGCAGCAGGACTTCTTCCTGCAGTGCCAAACTTTTGGCAATCGCCTGGGCCGCAATTTCCCCTTCTGCCAATGCACCGGTAACATATTTTTGCGGACAGCCGCCAGCTACGTCGCCGGCAGCATAGAGATTGTGAATTGTCGTTTCCCGCTGCGTATCAACCCAATAGCCGCTGGCTGTATGCCCGCCTACTACATAAGGCTCTGTTCCTTCGATTTCTACATTCTGCTGGCTGGGCTTTTTTCCGTCTTCTATCCATTTCAGCGTTTGGCTGGGAGCCATGTTCAAATACGCTTTGTATAGTGCCGCATCCTGCTGCGGCGTAATGCCTTTTGTCTGCAAGTAGCATGGCCCGCGGCCTTCCTGCGTTTCCTTGACTGTGCCGTACAGGCGCTGTGATGTCGTCAGACCATAGTGCGTTTCATACACTTCGCCGCGGGAATTGACTTGTTTGGCACCTACCCCTTGGGCAATGGTTCCCGTCGGCGCAATCGTATCTTTGCACCGCAGGGCAATGAAACGCATTTCAAAAGTCGTCATTTCTGCACCGGCCCGAATCCCCATGGCATAGCCGGCACCTGTATTAAAGGGGGAATACCACATTTTATGCCGGGAAAATCCCGGATTATTGGACCGGTATAAGCCGGACGCGCCGCCAGTAGTACAAATTACGGCTTTGGCACGAATTTCATACGCCGTGCCGTCGGTAATACGAAAGCCAAAAGCGCCTAATATACGGTTATCTTTGACAAGATAGTCCGTAATATTCAAATGATTGATGACCTGCACCCGTTCCAGCTTCTTCACGGCATCCGCCAAAATCGTCTTGATATTTTCCCCGTTGATTTTGATATTGCGGCTGCCGCGCGTAACATATTCTCCCTGTTCATCTTTGAGAATAACAAGGCCCAATTCTTCTAAGCGGCGGGTTACGGCATTCAAGCGTTTTGCCATGGACAACAGCAAGTCATCGCGTACAATCCCTTCTGCATCCTTTTTGGCATAATCAACATAAAACTGCGGCGTATGGCCTTTGGTAATATAGGCATTCAGGGCATTCACGCCTGCTGCCAGACAGCCGCTGCGCCGTATATTGGCTTTTTCTGCAATAATGACGTTGGCATGGGTTCGTTCATGCAGCGTCAGTGCCGCATAACCCCCCGCCGTACCACCGCCAATAATCAAAACATCTGTATGAAGAATTTGCCGCTTTTCTATCTGCACCCTTATGTCCTCCTTTAAATATAAAATACGTTATCAGCCTTCATTGCACCGTTTTCGGTCAGATACGTTCGTTCTTTATCAAAAATGTATAGCCGGTAAATCAGCACCTGTACGGTTTCTCCGACAGCCAGCGGCGCCGCATCCATCGAGTATTCACCATGAACCAGCAATCCTTTGATGCGAATGGAAACATCCAGATGATTGCCGCGGAACACGATAGTTTCGACCGTGCCTTCTTCAGCGGCACTGCCGTATTGCTGCAGCGTTCCCATTTTATATATTTTGACAAATTCCGGTCGGATAACGGCCTGGTCGGCTCCCGGAATAAAGGCAAATCCGTTTAGCTGGCTATAATTGTTCACAATAGTGGAATTGCCTATAAATTGAGCAACAAACGGCGTCTGCGGAGTTTTATATATTTCCTGCGGCGTGCCGACTTGTTCGACGCGCCCGTGATTTGTCACAATAATTTCATCGGCTACCTCGACGGCTTCTTCCTGGTCATGCGTAACAAAAATACTCGTTATGCCAACACGGTGAATCGTTTCTTTCAGCCAGTTGCGAAGTCCCTGCCGCACTTTGGCATCAATGGCCGCAAACGGTTCATCCAGTAGCAGGACCTGCGGATTAGGAGCTAACGCCCTGGCAAAAGCCACACGCTGCCGCTGGCCGCCGGAAAGCTGATTGGGATAGCGTTTTTCCATGCCCGCCAGACCCACCAGCTGAATCAAGTAGTGCACTCGTTCTGCTATCTCCTTTTTCGGCCGTTTTTGGATCGTCAAACCGAAGGCTACATTATCAAAAACAGTCATATATCTAAACAACGCATAATTTTGAAATACAAAGCCAATCCCCCGTTTGGCAGCCGGGATGTTGTTGATGCGCTGGTTATTGATAAAAATATCACCGCTGTCCGGATATTCCAATCCGGCAAGCATCCGCAGAATCGTCGTTTTGCCGCTGCCGCTCGGACCAAGCAGCGCGACCAGCTTTCCTTTCTCTATGCCAAAACTCACATTGTCAGATGCTTTAAATGTTCCATAGTTTTTTTCTATGTGCTTCATGGCTACATACATGCCTGATTCCTCCTTTTACTGCATTTTCCGTTTTGCCTTATATTCAATACATGTCCGCAGCAGCAAAACAAGCACGGCAATCAATACCAGCAAAGACGATACGGAAAACGCGGCAGTAATCGAATCTGCCAGCCCCGATTGATACAGTGCATCAATCTCCAGCGGCAGTGTAAAGGTTTCCCCTCTGGTTTTGGACAACGCACTGACCGCACCAAATTCCCCTAGTGCCCTGGCTGTACAAAGAATCATGCCGTACAGCAGCGCCCATTTGATTTGCGGCAGTGTAATTTTAAAGAAAATCGTCCAGCCGTCGGCACCCATGAGGGCAGCCGCTTCTTCTTCATCCCGTCCATTGGTGCTGAGTACCGGGACAATTTCGCGGAAGACAAACGGAAAGGTAACAAAAATCGTAGCCAGTACAACACCCGGCAGAGCAAAGACAATCTGAATATCTACTCCTAGCCATTCTCCCAACGCTTCGACATAGTCTGTTGCCCAGCCCATGCGGCCAAAAGTCATGATAAAAGCCAGGCCGGCAATGACCGGTGAAATGGAAAAAGGAATATCGACCAGCGTCGTCAGAATATGTTTGCCTGCAAAATCAAATTTAGTGACTGCCCAAGCTGCAGCTATACCAAAAAAAGTATTCACAACTAACGCAATGACCGTGGCCAGCAGTGTCACTTCCAACGCCGACACTACATAATCCGTTGTCAATGAGGCAGCATAAAAAGCCAAGCCGCGCTGGAGGGAATTGTACACGACAGAAATCAGCGGGATAACCAGCATAATTACGATAAACAGCACGCTGACAGCAATCAGTATGCATTCCGTTTTATTTCGCTTCATCGTATGTTCCTCCTTCTACTACACAGTCCGTGCGGCCTGCCGGATTTGAATTACATTAATCGTAAACAACATAGCAAAGGCAATGACCAGCATGACTAACGCAATCGCCGTCGCGCTGGCATAATCTACGTAATTCAGCTTTTGCATGATGACATAGGAAACGACCTGTGTCTGGTTTTTGGCACTATTGCCGGCAATATAAATGACACTGCCGTATTCGCCCAAGCCTCGGGCAAACGCCAAACCGAAGCCCGTCAGCACAGCCGGCCGCAGTTCCGGCAGTATAATGCGGCGGAAAATCGTAAAAGGACCTGCTCCCAGCATATTGCCTGCTTCTTCATAGGACGGGTCTAATTTTTCCAGCACCGGCTGAATAGAACGGACTGCGTACGGAATCCCGACAAAAACCAAGGCTATCGTCAGCCCTATTTTGGTATAGGCAATGGCCAGGCCGGCCTGTGCAAAAGGAGCACCCAGCCAGCCTGTATCTGCATATAATTTAGACAAGGTAATACCGGCGACAGCTGTCGGCAGCGCAAAGGGCAGTTCAATCAGCCCGTTCAGCAGCTTTTTGCCCGCAAAATCATACCGTACGAGCACCCAAGCCAGTATCAAGCCAAAGATGCAGTTAATCAGCGCCGCAATCAATGAGCAGGAAATACTCGTTATAAAGGAATTGCGGATACCGTCATTGGTAATCAGTTTAAGAAAATCATCGCCATCCAGCTGCAGGGAATAGACCAGAATAGATGCCAGCGGAATCAAGACCAACAGAGACATCATCGTCACAGATATGCCCATCGTCAATCCCAATCCCGGTATGCCACGGCCAGTTTTTCCTTTTTTATTCAACAATGAGCTTATCATTCTTCTCGCTCCTTACTTGACATTGACCTTTTCCATAATTTGGTCAAAAATCGCACCATCGTTAAAGAATGTATCATAGGCTTTATCCCAGCCGCCAAAATCATCAATCGTTACCATCTGTACCTGCAAATCAAAGGTATCAGCAAATTCTTTCAAAATATCCGGATTGGAAGGACGATAGCCGTTTTTGCCGACAATCCGCTGTGCTTCATCAGAATACAAATAGTTCAAATACTCTTTCGCTGCATCTGTTGATTTATTTTTCTTAGCATTCTTAGAGACTACAGCTACACTGGGCTGTGCCAGGATACTGATGCTCGGCGTGACGATTTCAAACTTATCCGGCTGTTGGCGTACAGAATTGATGGCTTCATTTTCCCACGCAATCAGCACGTCACCTTGGCCGTTTTCTACAAACGTCGTGGTTGCGCCGCGTGCGCCGGAATCCATGACAGATACGTTCTTATACAAGCTGGCAACAAAGTCTTTCGTTTTTTCTTCGTCCTGGTTAAACCGTTTCTGCCCATATGCCCAAGCACCCAGGAAATTCCAGCAGGCACCGCCGCTGCTCTTGGGGTCCGGCGTAATGACATTGACTCCCGGCTTAATCAAATCATCCCAGTCTTTAATCTGTTTGGGATTGCCTTTGCGGACTAAGAAGACAATCGTCGAAGTATACGGCGAAGAATTTTTCGGGAACTGCTGCAGCCAGCCTTTTTCTATGAGCCCTGATTTTTCAATCAATGTAATGTCATGGGCTAATGCCAACGTCACGACATCGGCTTTATTGCCTTCAATAACAGACCGGGCTTGGCCGCCGGAACCGCCATGGGATTGAATAATCTGGATATCTTTCCCCGTTTTTTCTTTATAGTGCTGTTGAAATACAGGATTGTATTGCTGATACAATTCACGTGTTGGGTCATAGGAAACATTTGTCAGCGTTACAGTCCCCTCCGTTTTAGCCGCTTTATTGCCGCAGCCGCTCAAGATGCCTGTAACAGCCAAAGCCGCGGCCAAGGCTACAGATAACACAATTCGTTTTTTATTCATTGTACATTCCCCCTAAAATTTGTTTTTGTGATGTATTTTTTATGTAAATAACGGTGTAGAAAGGTAGCGTTCACCGCCATCCGGCAATAAAACAACGATCGTTTTACCTTCATTTTCTTTCCGTTGAGCTAGTTCCAACGCCGCCTGCAGGGAAGCTCCTGATGAAATGCCTACCAGCAAGCCGTCGGTTTTGGCGATTTCCCGCGCCCTTGCAAAGGCATCTTCATTGGACACATCGACGATTTCATCCAGCAAACTCGTATCCAATACCTTGGGAATAAATCCTGCGCCAATCCCCTGTATTTGGTGATACCCGGCTGGCTTGCCATGCAGCACGGCGGAATCTTTTGGTTCGACAGCTACTACGGCAATGTCTTTCTTATGGGCTTTCAGCCCTTCTGCTGTCCCCGTAATCGTGCCTCCTGTGCCAACGGAAGAAATAAATATGTCAACGCTGCCATCGGTGTCACGCCATATTTCTTCAGCTGTTGTTTGTCTGTGCACAGCCGGATTGGCCGGATTTTCAAACTGCTGCGGAATAAATGCATTGCCGTACTGCCGTTTCAACTCTTCTGCTTTGCGGATACTGCCCCGCATGCCTTCTGCCCCTGGCGTCAGCACAATTTCAGCTCCCAAGGCAGTCACTATCTTTCGCCGTTCTACGCTCATCGTGTCAGGCATCGTCAATATCAAATGCAGTTTTTTGACTGCAGCCGCTAATGCCAGCCCAATACCGGTATTGCCGCTGGTCGGTTCAATAATAACGGTCTTTTGATTAATGAGCCCCTGCCGGATGCCTTCGTCAATCATGGCCAAAGCGACCCGGTCTTTGACACTGCCCAAGGGATTCATATATTCCAATTTTCCGATAATGCGAGCCTGCAGCGCATATTGTTCTTCAAAGTGGGTTAATTCCAACAGCGGCGTATTCCCAACTAGTTCTGTCAAATAGTTTGCAATGCGTGCCATATACATCACTCCTTTAGTGTATTTACATAAAAAATAAGACGTCATCTGCATATACAGATGACGCCATGAATAGACTTCTGCCGCGACTCATCTGTCAGGTAGATTCCTGCTGGAATTGGCACCTTACATGCTGTAGGTTGCCGCAGTATCATGGGGCCAGTCCCTCCACTGCTCTTGATGAATTTGGATGTCTCTTTATTGTATTGTCTTCATTTTATTTCGTGTGCAATACAATATATTACATTGTACAACACATGATGTTCAAATTTTTTAACTACCTCATGATAAAACCCTCACTGCTTCTTCTCAATCCATTTCCCTTTCGAAATGTTACTGAAAGTGTACACTTTCGTTTTTAATTTGTCAAGGATATTTTTGCTGTTTTTGCAAATTACTTATGGGGTTTCCCTTCTAGTATGGTTATACCTTGCTTTTAATACTATAAACAAAAAAGATACCTGCCTGCAGATATTGCAGCAAGGTTGGTATATCGTCTATTTGTTTAAATGCAGAAAAATGAATTGGCATGTGACAAACAAAATACATAAAACTGCCTAACAAAAAGGCTGCAGCAATATGAACAAATCGTTTCATGTTGCTGCAACCTTTTGACTGGCATATTTACAATGCTTCTAAAATCGAAAGCAGTTTTTCTACATCTTCATCGGTCGTGGCCCAGTCTGTTGCCAGCCGCACTACCGTATGATAGGCATCATAGGGTTCCCAGAAGCTGAATTCCACTTGCTGCGATAAAGCTTCCATGTCTTCATTTTTCAAAATCGGGAAAATCTGATTCGTCGGTGCTTCGATATAGAGAGAATACCCTTCCTGAATCAATGTTTCGCGAATACGCTGGGCCGCTTGAATAGCCGACCGGCCAATCGTTTCATACAAACCATTTGTAAAAAGCACATCAAACTGGATGCCTAGGAGACGGCCTTTTGCCAGTAAAGCTCCCTGCTGTTTGATATACGTAAAGAAATGCGGAATATAGCCGTGCTGAGGTACGACGACGGCTTCTCCAAAGAGGGTGCCGCATTTGGTGCCGCCAATATAGAATACATCGCACAAGGCAGCTAAATCAGCCAAGGATACGTCATTTTCCGGGCACGCCAGTGCATATGCCAGGCGGGCGCCGTCTACATACAGAGAAAGATGTTCTTTTTGGCACACGTCATGAATCGCCTGCAGTTCTTTTTTTGAGTACAGCGTGCCGTATTCTGTCGGCTGTGAAATATAGACCATGCCGGGAAACACCATATGTTCATGATTATCGTCTGCATAAAAATCACGCACGTACTGTGCAATATCTTCTGCTGAAAGCTTGCCCATATGCTGCGGCAAAGGCAGTACTTTGTGTCCTCCCGCTTCAATGGTACCTGCTTCATGCAGGCTGATATGGCCGGTATCCGCAGCTATAACGCCTTCATAGGCTTTTAAAACGGCACTAATGACCGTTGCATTCGTCTGCGTACCGCCTACTAAAAAATAGATGTCTGCATCCGGGCACTGACATGCCGCACGGATTTTTTCTTTGGCAGAAGCAGTAAACGCATCTGTGCCGTACCCCGGCGTTTTCAACAGATTCGTAGCTGCCAACTGTTTGATAATCGCAGGATGCGCCCCTTCCATATAATCAGATGTAAATGAAACTTTTTCTATAGCCATATGGATTTCCCTCTTTCTCGTCAGTATGAATATCTCTTATTCTATATTTTATAATACAAAATAAGCCAGCCTGCTGCAACGCGCTTTTCTCTATTTTGATAAGATTTATTTCACGCGTTTTTTTATGATTTCATGACGCATTTTCTGTATATTTTGCTGAAATGTCTTGCTGTCTGCCATGGCAATCCTCGTATACAGCACATCACCAATCGCCATATGAATCATGCGGGACGCACCTGCTTCGGACGAATACTTGACTTCGCGGCCCATACCGCACAAGCAAATATCTGCCAGTTTGGCCAGCGGTGACTGCCCATGGCTGGTAATCACAATAATTTTAGCTCCATTGCGTTTAGCCGCCTGTACGGACTGAATCAATTCACTGGACGCGCCGCTGTGCGATACGGCAATAACAGCATCCTGCGCTGTCAGTAATGCCGCAGACGTAGCCTGCATGTGTGAATCAGCATAATCCTGCACGGCAAAACCAAACCGCACATACCGGGTTACGATGTCCCGGCAGACCGTCGCCGAATTGCCAAACCCATACACGGCAATCCGTCTTGCCTGCCGCAATATGCGGGCCGCTTCATCTACTGCTTCATAATCCAGTAAGGACAAGGTATCCTGCAGGCCGTCGCCCAAGTTTTGAAATACTTTGACAGCAACTGTATGGCAGTCATCTTGGCTGTGGATATCATGATACTGTTTTGTTTCTGATGCCGACAACTCAGCCGTCAAATTCATTTTCAATTCCTGCAGGCCGCTGAAGCCAAGCTTTTTACAAAATCGGGATACTGTAATTTCCGAGCTTTCTGTCGCAGCCGCAATATCAGAAATCGTCTGCGCCAGCACACGTTCCGGTACTGCTGTAATATAATCAGCAATACGGCGCTCTGATTTAGTCAGACCGCCGTATGCGCTGCGCAGAACGGGGAATTTTTGAATTTGTTCATCATGCATAAGACATTCTCCATTCCGTTTCATTATGTACTTGTATTATAACTTAACCGACAAACATGTTCAATACCAAAACGCCAATGAGCCCCATGACCGCAATAATCGTTTCCAACGCACACCATGTCCGTACAGTTTCTTTGACTGTCAAGCCAAAAAATTCTTTAAAAAGCCAAAAGCCTGGATCATTCGGCGGGCTGAAAATCAGTGAACCGGCACCAGTAGCCAGCACCATCAATTCCGGATTGGCTCCCGTAGCCGCGCAAATAGGTGCTGCAATGCCGCCGGCTGTCAATGCCGCAACTGTCGCCGAGCCGCAGGCTGTACGGATTACGGCTGCGACGAGCCATGCCAAAAAGAGCGGTGATAAGTCAGAATCTGCGACAAGTGAGCCAATATACGTGCCGACACCGCTGTCAATCAAAATCTGCTTCAGCGCGCCGCCGCCGCCGACAATCAGCAAAATCATGGCGATAGCCAAGACGGCATCCTGAATGATTTTCATGACTTCATCCATTTTCTTGCCGCGGCCCAAGCCAAACGTATAAATAGCAATAGCAACAGAAATCGTCAATGCCATATCCGGCTGGCCTAAAAATGTCAGAACGTGACGGACAGGCGACGCATCAGCCATCGTCAATTTGGCAATAGCCGAAGCTGCCATCAAAACGACAGGAACCAAGGCCGTAAACACGGAAATGCCAAAACCGGGCATTTCATCATCTTTAAAAATTTTCGGGTTGTACAATCCTTTAGGGATTTCCGGATTAATATCTTTTGTCAAGTTGCAGTACAGCGGCCCTGCAACGATTGCTGTCGGCACAGCGATAATGGCCCCGTACACAAGGGTCGTGCCAATATCGGCATTATAAATAATAGAAATAGCCGTCGGGCCCGGATGAGGCGGCAAAAAGCCGTGCGTAACCGAAAGAGCTGCCGCCATAGGAATCCCTACTTCCAGCAGCGGGATTTTGGCTTCCGCCGCAATCGTAAATACGAGTGGAATCAGCAGTACAAAGCCGATTTCATAGAACAAAGCAATCCCGACGATAAAACCGGTCAGGCAGACCGCCCATTTTACCTTTTCACGGCCAAATACGTTAATCAGCGTCGTAGCAATGCGCTGAGCACCGCCGCTTTCTGCCATGAGCTTGCCCAGCATGGCCCCAAAGGAAACGACAACGGCCAAACCGCCCAGGGTGCCTCCCAATCCTTTTTCAATCGTAGGAATTAATTTGTCTACCGGCATGCCTTCTGCCAGCCCTACAAGGCCTGCTACCAACAGCAACGCCAAAAAGCTGTTCAGTTTTACTTTAACAATTAAGAAAAATAAGACAAGAATGCCTATCGCTAAAATGACAAGCGGCATAGTAAACCCTCCTTTTTATTTTGTATAATGTTCCTGCCACTGGTGATGGAACGTTCCTTCTTTATCAATTCGTTTGAATGTATGGGCACCGAAATAGTCCCGCAGTGCCTGAATCAAGTTGGCACCTACACGGGGACTGCTGTACGTGTCGAGATATTCCAAGGCATTGGCATACGCCGGTACCGGAATGCCGACCTGCACGGCCAATGCCACGATCTGCCGCAGACTGTCTTGGTTTGCATTGATTTTATCTAAGAAAAATTCATCAAAAATCAGGTTTTCCAGCGCCGGATTTTTAGCGTATGCTTCTGTAATCTTATTCAAAAATTCTGCCTGAATAATACAGCCTGCCCGGAAGATAGAAGCAATGCGCCCGTAATCAAGATGCCACTGATACGTTTCCGAAGCACTGCGGTACAGTGAAAATCCTTGGGCATAGGCTACGATTTTCGCCGTATATAAACTCTGCCGCACTGCTTCTACAAAGGCTGCTCCTTCTTGTTTCGTCAAACCAGGCTTGTGAATGACGGCTTGAGCCTTTTGCCGTCCCGGCAAGTTGGACATAACGCGGGCGTTGCAGGCTGCCGTAATCATAGAAATATCGACGCCCTGCTTCATGGATTCGATACTTGTCCAGCGTCCGGTGCCTTTTTGTCCTGCCGCATCGGCAATATAATCGACGACTTCGCCGCCGGCTGCGTCTTTTTCTGCAAAAATATCAGCAGCAATGCCAATGAGGAAGCTTTTCAGTTCTCCCTGGTTCCACTGGTGGAAAATTTCAGAAATCTGGGCGTTTGTATAACCGCCTACGTATTTCAGCAGCAAATACGCTTCAGCAATAAGCTGCATGTCGGCATATTCAATGCCGTTGTGCACCATCTTGACATAATGGCCGGCACCGTCTTCTCCCATATAAGCACAGCACGGCGTACCGTCCGCTGCTTTGGCAGCAATGGCTTCATAAATAGGCTGAATTTCCGCATACGTGTCCTTATTGCCGCCAGGCATAATCGACGGCCCGCGGCGCGCGCCGGTTTCACCGCCGGAAATGCCCATGCCGTAAAAATGGATGCCCTGTTCTTTGCAGTATGTATAGCGGCGGCGTGTATCGCCAAAATAAGAATTGCCGCCGTCAATAATAATATCTCCGTCCTCTAAAAGCGGCACCAGCTGGTCAATCATACTGTCTACCGGCGCGCCGGCCATAATCATCAGCATGATTTTGCGCGGACGCTGCAGCGACTGCACAAAGGCCTGCAGTTCATAGTACCCCGTAATAAAGGCATGCGGCTGCTCGCTGATAAATTTTTGTGTCAAATCCGGCGTATAGTTATAAACAGAAACCGTAAAGCCGTGGTCTGCCATATTCAGTGCCAGGTTGCTGCCCATAACGGCCATGCCGACGACGCCAATATCATGTAAATTCATTATTCATCTTCCCTTCTATACCGTGTTATATTTTCTTTTGATACGCTGTAATATCTACAAATTCCTGCTGCAAATTATGATACAGCCGTTCAAAAATATCATACAGCTGCGTATATACAGCTACATTTTCTTCTATCGGCGTGTAGATTCGTTTGGGATGTACCAGATGTGCCGTATCGGCAATACTCTTCAATTTGCCGCTGGAAATAAAGCCCAGTACAGCGGCACCAAAGGCAGCCCCTTCGCTGTTGTCCGGCAGCGTAATCGGCGCGTTGAGGACATCCGACAAAATCTGCAACCAAAGTTTGGATTTGGTAAAGCTGCCGCTGACGCGGATATCCTTGATATCGCCAAATTCCTTTAAGGCCAGCATGACACTGTTCAGACTGTAGCAAATGCCTTCCATGACAGCACGAATCATATGGGACCGGCTGTGATTGAGGGAAAAGCCGAAGAACATCCCCCGCAGCTCAGAATTCCAATACGGAGACCGTTCCCCTGTAAAGCAAGGCAGACAAATCAGGCCGTCAGCGCCGGCATCGACATGTTCGGCTTTCATCGTCATCAAATCATACGGGTCAATATCCAGACTTTCCAAGGCGTTGCCGCCATAATGGCAGATCTTGTCGCGAACCCAGCGGAGAATCATGCCGCCGTTATTAATGGCACCGCCGGCAACCCACATGTCATCTGTCAGATTGTAACACCATGTCCGCATTTGCGGATCTGTTTTAGGCTGTTTCGTCAGCATGCGCAGCGCGCCGCTGGTACCAATCGTACCGCTGAGCTGGCCCGGCTGCACGGCACCAATCCCTACATTGACCAGCACGCCGTCGGTTGCGCCGATAACGACGGGAAGTCCCTGCGGCAGATTCATGGATTTGGCAGCGTCAGCTGTCAAACGCTGGCTGTACGTAGTAGAAACTACTTTGGGCATATACGCTTTCGTTATGCCGGCATAGGTAAGAATTTCTTCATCCCAGTCTAAGGTTTGTTCATTGTACATGCCGCTTGTGCTGGCTGCCGATTTGTCAATCACCCATTCACCCGTCATATGATAAAAGATATAATCTTTTAACGAGCCTACATAGTGCATCTGTTTAAACAGTTCCGGCTGATTTTCCCGCAGCCAAATAATTTTGGCCAGCGGATAGCAGGCATGAATCGGGCAGCCTGTCCGTTCATAAAAAGACTGGCACAATGCCGGATTTTTTTTCATATCCCGTACAATTCCGGCACTGCGGCTGTCTGCCCAAGTTTGCATATCCATGAGCGGTTCCAAGTGTTCGTCCAAGCCGGCAAAACTATGCATGACCGTACTCAGGGCAATCCCTGCCAGCTCTTTGTTTTTATAGCGAAGCTGTGCCGAAGTGCGGCGTACCACATCTTCCACGGCTTCATAAATCTGCAGCGGACTTTCTTCTGCCCAGTCCGGATGCGGCGTAAGCAGCGGGTAAAACGCTTCTGACGAGCATACATTCGTGCCGTCCTCTGTATACGCAATCGCCCGTACGCCTGTCGTTCCTACATCTACACCAATCCAAACTTCTTGGTTTGCCGAATTCATAGTAATTGATGTATCCATCTATTTCATCCTTTCTGTATATCATCAAACAGTTCATTTTTATCTTTTTCTACTTGTATTATACGCAATTTTGCGTCATAAATGCAATGTTTGTTTCATTTTATTTTTTATTTTGTGATATTTTTACGTCATAAATGAATCTATATCTATGAAAAAAATACATTTTAGACGTTTAGTCTGTTCTATGATATACTACCAATAGTACACATATTAAGGAGGTCTTTTTCATGAACGTTGTTTTATTAAACGGCAGCCGCCGTGAAGCAGGCTGCACCTATACAGCCCTATCGGAAGTAGCCAAAGCACTGCAGGAAAACGGTATTGATACAGAAATCATTCATGCTGTACCGACAGATGACGTAGTCGCTTCCGTCGCTGAAAAAATGAAAACAGCCGACGGCTTAGTCATCGGCTCCCCTGTATACTGGGCATCCCCATCGGGTGAAATTATTTCCTTTATGGATAAATTAGCAGGTACAGCCGGTGCCGCTCTGATTCACAAAGTCGGCGCTACCGTCGCTTCTGCCCGCCGCGGCGGCACGACGGCTACATTAGACGTGTTAAATAAATACTTGTCCTACCATCAAATGGTTTCCGTTGCCGGCAACTATTGGCCCATGGTACACGGCAACACACCGGAAGAAGTACGTAAGGACAAAGAAGGCCTGCAGATTATGCGCATCTTAGGCCGTAATATGGCTTGGATTCTTAAATGCATTGAAGCCGGTAAAAAAGCTGGTATCGAAGCTCCCGCTACAGAAGATAAAATCTTCACAAACTTTATCCGCTGATATCCTCACATGCGGCATTTGCAATGCCATCATAAAAACGCCCGTAGGCAGTGACTGCACTGCCATACGGGCATTTTTACTGTATGAGATTAAAAAGGGAGTTTAATTCTCTTCCCCAAAGGAAGACGGCGTATTACTTGCTCAGAGCAACTACAGCTGCCACTGCCGCAATGCCTAAAGCCCAGTTGGCTTTTTTATTGGCATCGTCAGCATCTTTTTGTGCTTTGCTCTTTCTGTGGTTTTCCCGATAGTCCGGGCGGTCATGACGAGGATTATCCCGTTGTTCCCACTGCGGCGGACGGGGCGGTCTATGATCAGCAGCCTGTACGGCAACTGTGGCACCGCTCAGCATAGTCATCATCATGGTCATTACCAAGGTCATTTTAGTCATTTTCTGTATACGCTTCATCATATGTATCACTCCTCGTCATTTGATAGGTACAGTATACCTTGTTTTTGTTACAGTTTCGTGACAGCGTTTTGGCAAGAGTGATACAGTTTATCCCTGTTTTTATGACGGCGCATAACGTGTAAAAATCAGCCATTTGCCGGCACGGCGGTACAGCTGCCATTGGCCGGGAACAATCTCTTCAAACTCTTCTTTGTCGTCTTCGTGAACGACGGCTATAATTTTTCTATCCTGCGGCAGCTCGCTGCTTTCAATAAAGGGCATCATATTTTTTGCATTCCAGTTCAGGCCGTTTGGCTGATACTTGTCCAAGGTTCCCGGTGCTATCAGCCGTTTGGCCATATAGCCGGAATAATACGTCAGCGAGACGGGATACCGTTTGCCGCACGTAATGACATACGCCCGTTCTCCGCCAAGATGCTGCACAGCCTGTCCGGCATCATAAGCCGACATTTCCCGGCAGACCGGCACAGCAACAAACATCGTCAGCATCAAATAGGCAGCGATGCTGATGGCACTGATATAGCGCACCAGCATCGTATGATGCTTCAAATACGCAGCAAAGCCAATCGCTACAGGCACCATATACGGAAACGTATATGTCGGATATTTGGTTGCCACACATTGATAAAAGACAAAGACCACGACAGCCCACGTCACCAAAAACTGCTGCCGCATATCCCATTGGGGAAGCCGGCGGGCCGTACGGATTTGTGTGATTATCTGCTTGAACCGCTGCCATCCCTGATAGCGTTTCCATGCCAGAGGCAGCGTCAGCGTCCACGGGAAAAAACCTATCAAAAAAATGCACGTATAATAGTACCATACATTAAACTGGGGATGTTCTGATTCAGTAGCCCGCAGCACATTATGAACACCTAAAAAATTGAGAATAAAATCACTGCCGTGCAGCATATACATAGGGCCGTACCAGGCGCAGGCAATTAAAATAAACAGCAGCAATCCCGAAAAGAGCTTGATTTTGGTAAATAGCGCTTTTATATCATGACGCCAAGCTAAAAACAGGATAATAATCAGTCCAGGCTGCACCAATCCTACAGGGCCTTTGGTAAGCACGGCGACAGCGGAACACACGTACGCTGCATAGTACCACTTGGTCTTTCCTTCGCTGTATGCAATATAAAAGCAAATCAGCGTGGCTGCAAATAAAAGGAATAAAGTCATATCCGTAATCACGGCTTTGGATATATAAAAATATTCCAATGATGTCAAAAGCACCAAGGATGCGGTACATGCCGTTTTTTTATCATACAGGCGGGCTGTAAACGCATACGTAAGCAAAATGCCGAGAACACCGCATAAGGCAGAAAAAAATCGCGCAGCAAAATCATTCATGCCAAACAAAGAAAAGGCCGCCATGAGTTCCCAATAAAAGAAAATCGGCTTGTCGTACCAGTAATGGCCAAAAATCCGCGGCGACATATAATCACCGGCAGCCAGCATTTCTTTGGCAGTCAGTACATAATTGGATTCTACCGGATCTGTTACCATGACTTGGGAATTACCAAAAAAGCATATAATCACAGCTAATAGTCCTACAAGCCATATATAATACGAACCTTTCCATTCTATTTTCACAATATGTCCTCTCTTTCCCTTGCAGCATATTTTTATTGTCTGTTGTGCGCAGATGCATCCGGATGGTTACGGTCCTGACGATGGCCAGGGCCGTGCCGTTTTTGCTGCTGCATATCCAAACGCAGCGGAACATACGGTATCATCTTCTTTATAATCCGCTTGGACAACACAATCCACACTAAAAAACAACTAATACACAGCCAGACAATACTCAGCCAAACCCAGGTTTGCTGCATGTGCAGCGGATACATGCCTTTATATTCACGAGGCATTGCAATGGCTTCCTGGCTGACCGCTGCCACCTGTACGCCTGTGCTGCGTGACATATACAGATATGCCAAGGTATTTTCTTTCCATATCATGGCTGCCGTATCCGTATCGGGATTTACAGTATCGGTCCCCGTCTGCTGTCCGGCAATTTTTTTCTGGGCTGCGGCGACAGTCTGCCATGGGTCACTGCCGTCCGTTGCGTACACGATCTGTCCGTCTTGGTACACCGCAACGGCAAGCCCTTGATTTTCCAATACCCGGCATCGTTCCTGCAGTTCACCTTGTTCGTCCGCTGTATACGTATCTGCACACCTGCGCAGCCCGCCCAATGCAAACTGCAGTTTTTCCTGCGGGCTGCTTTCCGGCCACACAAGGGCCATCATATCTGCCTGCCAGGTCTGCCCCGGCAGTATGACTCGTGCAATGCCAATACAGGCCAATACAGCAAAAACAAGCAGCAAAACCGACATCGTAACATGACAAATCCAAATTCGTGCTAACATAGATATATTGGTATGCTTCATGATATCACCTGATTACCCCTGTGCATGTCAGCATGCACGTTTTTTTATTATACTATAAACAGTATATAATTCCTAATCTTTATTTATCGTAGCATGCATTTCTAACAAATCTCTAACGAAACGATTACATTACAAAAAAATAATTGCGTTCCTGTATTTGACAATCTCTATTAGTAGTGCTAATATATAGAGCAACAACAAGAATATTCAGTTCATCCAGAGCAGCTGAGGGACTGGCCCTATGAAGCTGCGGCAACCCCCTATACGGGAAGGTGCCAATTCCAACGGATTTTCCGGCAGATGAAGCGAGAGCATACATGCATGAAGTCGTCATCTGTTGACGGCTTTTTTTGTTGTAACAACTATACCAAGGAGTTGATATTGTGATTAAATTGGAAAATATTACCAAAACCTACGACGGCAAAGCACAAGTACATGCCTTAAAGGGTATCAACATGACGATTGACGACGGTGAAATTTTTGGTATTATCGGCAAAAGCGGCGCCGGCAAATCTACCCTTGTCCGCTGCATTAATATGCTGGAACGCCCGACCAGCGGCAACGTCATCATTGATGATAAAAATATGACTAACATGTCCGATGCGCAGCTGCGGGCAGAACGCAAAAACATCGGCATGATTTTCCAGCACTTTAACCTGCTTTCATCCCGTACTGTCTTTGACAACATCGCCTTTCCGCTCGAACTCGTCGGCGCTTCCAAAGAAGCCATTCAGAAAAAAGTGGCCGATTTGCTGGAACTCGTCGGATTGACAGAACGGCAGTACAACTATCCGTCCCAGCTTTCCGGCGGGCAGAAGCAGCGTGTCGGCATTGCCCGGGCACTGGCCAGCGATCCAAAGATTCTGCTGTGCGATGAAGCTACATCCGCGCTGGATCCGCAGACGACAAAAGCAATTTTGGAACTGCTGCAGGATATCAACAAGCGTCTCGGCATTACGATTGTCATCATCACGCATGAAATGGCTGTTATCAAAGAAATCTGCGACCGCGTTGCCGTTATTGAAGGCGGCGTCATCAAAGAACAAGGACGCGTTGTTGATGTCTTTACCAACCCGCAGTCGCAGACGATGAAAGATTTTGTTAAATCCATTATTAATATGGAACTGCCGGCAGGCATTAAAAAAATGGGCATTACAGACCAGCCGGCGCCGGACTACGGTATGCTGGTACGTCTTCGCTTTAAAGGCAAAGAAACCAACGATCCTATTGTCGCTTCTATCGTCGAAAAATTCCACACCTACGTCAGCGTACTGTACGGCAATATCGATTATATCCAAGACGAACCGTTCGGCTATTTAATCGTTGTCGTCATGGGCGACATGGAAGCACAAGCCAAAGCGTTAGCCTATATCAAAGAATTACCTGTTGGAAGTGAGGTTTTAGGTTATGTCCCAAGAAATCATTAAATTAATGCTGCAAGGCATTCAAGAAACCGTATTCATGGTTGCTGTTTCCACTGTTATCGCCGCTATCATCGGCATTCCCCTGGGCATTACGCTCGTGACGACCAGCAAAGGCCATATTTTGGAAAACCGTGTAATCAACAGCATCCTCGGCACGATTGTCAATGTCATCCGTTCGATTCCGTTTATCATCCTGATGGTAGCAATTATTCCGCTGACACGTATTATTGCCGGCACCTCCATCGGCACGACAGCAGCCTGCGTACCGCTGACGATTGTCGCTATTCCTTTCCTTAGCCGTTTAGTAGAAACGTCTATCCGCGAAGTCGATTTCGGCTTGGTAGAAGCTGCCGAATCCATGGGTGCGACACCGTTTCAAATCATCCGCAAGGTCTTGATTCCGGAAGCACTGCCGACTATTATCAACAACATTACCGTTCTTATTGTCAACTTAATCGGCGCATCGGCTATGGCAGGTGCTATTGGCGGCGGCGGCCTTGGGGATATTGCCATCCGCTACGGGTATCAGCGGTTCCGCGCGGACGTCATGCTCGCTACAATTATCATTTTGATTGTTGTCGTCAACCTCATTCAAGCCTGCGGCGACTTTGCTTCCCGCAAGAAAAACAAACGCTAACACGTAATTATTCATTTTTTTACTACGTCCTATTCGCATAAAAAGGAGTCATGCAGCATGAAACATGTATGGAAAAAAGTATTTGCTTTCGCCGCTGTTGCGTCTCTTTGCCTGTTTGCTGCCGGATGCGGCAGTACGGACAACAACAGCAGTGCCAGCTCATCACAGGAAAAGAAAGAAATCACACTGGGCGTTACACCCGGTCCGCAGGCAGAAATTGCTGAAGAAGTAAAGAAAGAAGCTGCTAAACAAGGTATTCTCATTCACATCATGGAATTTTCTGATTACGTTACACCGGATGTGGCGTTGTCCAACAAGGAAATTGATATGAACTCATACCAGCACAAACCGTTTATGGACAATCTAGTCAAGGACAAAGGCTTGAAAATCGCTTCTGTCGGCAATACGGTCATCGCCCCTATCGGCTTATACTCGCACAAAATCAAGAGTCTGGATGAAATCAAAGACGGCGATACCGTAGCTGTGCCAAACGATCCGACCAACGGGGCCCGCGGCATTCTGCTGCTGCAGCAGGCTGGCTTGATTAAAGTCAAAGACGGCGTAAAATATCCGACTTCTACAGATGTTGCCGAAAATCCGAAACATTTGCAAATTAAAGAATTAGAAGCCGCACAAATTCCCCGTTCTCTCGATGATGTTACCTTCGCCGCTATCAATACGAACTTCGCTATGGATGCCGGTTTAGACCCGGTTCACGATGCCTTCTTCCGTGAAGACAAAGATTCGCCGTATGCCAATATTCTGGCTGTCCATGAAGATGATGTAAACAACGCGACACTGCAGAAAATCGTCAAGATTTACCAAAGTGACACGATTAAGCAATACATCGAAGAACACTTTAAAGGCGCTTTGATTCCGGCATTTTAAAAAACAAAAAATAACTGTTCCCTTGTACGGAGCAGTTATTTTTTTATAAGGCTTAATTTATGGAGTAAAATCTGCTACAATACTAATCATACACACATGTATTCATGAAAGAAGGGTTTTAGAATGATTTCTATTTCAGAAGAAACAAAAATAACGCTGCAAAAGGCGTATCCAGAATTTGAAGAAGCATGTCATGCATTTTTCCGCCAAGAACTGCCTGCCAACAAATACAAGGGCATTTCCGGCAAATTCGGCAGCTATGCTGAACGCGGCGGCAAAAGCGGTATGGTCCGCATGCGTTTTTCCGGCGGCTTAATCAGCAAAAAGCAAATCCAATTTCTTGCAGAAGCGTTGGAAAAATACCATGTATCCTTAGTTCACTTTACGACAGGCCAGGCCATCCAGTATCATAAGCTCAGCGGCGAAGACATTCTTTCCTTATATCAGGAATGTTTCGACCAAGGCATTTACTGTGCCGGCGGCGGTGGTGACAATCCCCGCAATGTAACGGCCAGCCCGCTGCGCGGCGTAGATCCGAATGAATTTTTTGATATTTCCCCGTATGTAGATGCCGCAGCCAGCTATGCTATTTCCTTAATCCCCCAGCTGCACCTGCCCAGAAAATATAAAATCGGCTTTTCCAGCGGCTCGGACAACGAAGGACATGCAACGTTTAAAGACTTGGGCTTCCTCGCCAAGAAAAACGGCACCTTCGATGTATATGCTGCCGGCGGCTTGGGTGCCTCCAATCCCCGCTTAGGCATTAAAGTTGCCGAAAACGTAGACCCGACAAAGATTCTGTATTATATTGATGCCTTTGCACAGGTCTTTATGAAATATGGTGACTATACCAATCGTGCCAAAGCCCGTTCCCGTTTTATGCCAACGAATTTAGGCGATGACGAATTCTGCCGTGTTTTCCAAACGTACCTAAAACAATCGGAAGAAAAAGACTTGGATATTACACCGGTTTCCACACCGATTACTAAAAAAGCACCAGCCTCTGCTGCACCTGCCAACCCGCGGATTCAGCGTCAAAAACAGGCCAACTTGTACTATGTATCCTATCACCCCACAGCCGGCACACCGGATCGGGATGTATTCCTTCGCCTGCTGCAGTATCTGTCTACGGTAGACGGTGTTGAAATTCGGCTGCAGCCTGATGAAACATTGTACGCCATCAACTTAACAGCAGAAGAAGCAGAAAAAGCCGCTGCCATTACAGAAGGCGATACAGCACACAATGCTTTTGAAGCGTCTGTCTGCTGCATTGGCGCTTCGATTTGCCAGCAGGGCCTGCGCGACTCCCATGCCATGCTGCTTCACACCCTGCAGAAACTGCATGACTCCCATGTCGATACGTCGCTGCTGCCGCAGCTGCATATATCCGGCTGCCCGGCTTCCTGCGCTACGCCGCAGATGGGTGCCATCGGCCTGCGCGGAGCTGCAAAGAAAATCGACGGTGCTATGCAGCCTGCTTTTGCCGTATTAGCCGGCGGTACCTATACAGCTACACAGGAACACTTGGGGACAGAAATCGGCGTCATTACAGAAGCCAACATTCCCGCATTTCTTACACAATTAGCGACAGTCCTGCAAAAAGCCAATCAGCCGTTTACCACATGGTATCCGGCACATCATGAAGAATTTGCCGCACTCGTCAAGACAATCGAATAAACTTTTTTAGGCAGAAAAGCAAAAAACTCTCTGTCAGTCCTTAAAGCGGACTGTACAGAGAGTTTTTTTAGTTACCGATTATCTACTTTTTCAGGATATAGATCGTGCTGGGACAGGCGCTGCCAAGCGACTTGTTCCCATGGCGTCCCTTTTTTGCCGTAATTGCAGTACGGGTCAATACTAATCCCGCCGCGCGGCAGGAACTTGCCCCATACTTCAATATATTTAGGATCCATGAGGGCAATTAAATCATCCATAATGATATTCACGCAGTCTTCATGGAAATCGCCGTGATTGCGAAAACTGAATAAATACAGCTTCAGTGACTTGCTTTCTACCATCCGTGTATCCGGCACATACGAAATATAAATCGTCGCATAGTCAGGCTGGCCGGTCATTGGGCACAGGCTGGTAAATTCGGGACAATTAAACTTGACAAAATAGTCCCGGTCCGGATGTTTGTTAATAAATGTTTCTAATAAGTCAGGATTGTAGTCCTGACTGTATGCAGTATGCTGATTGCCAAGGAGTGTTACACCCTGCAATTCTTCTTTTGAACGGCTCATATGCCCTCCTGATGAAAAATATATACCTTTGCCAACGCATGAATCAAAAATACACCGCAAATCGCAGGCGGCAGCTGGCCCACTGACAGATTGACGACGAGCATGCCGTACGGCAGCTGCAGCAGATACGAAAGCCACAAACTGACGGCCAGTGAGGGAACCCACCAAATAGGCAGCACGGTCAGCCAGACATTGCCATGGTGCTGTCTAATCTGCACAATCAGCCACGTCGTCATCATGCCGACTGCACAGCCGCCCAACATATCCAGCGGTCCCAAGCCGCCAAACAAAAAATTAGCAATGAGATTGGCAATCCCCAGCGGTACAACTAGGAAGGGGTACCAATACGCCAATGCATACAACGCAGTCGCAATACGAATTTGATAGGCTCCAAAAGATATGCCTTGAGTCACATACAATACAACAATATATACAGCAATGACCATGCTTGCTATGGTCATTCGTTTCGTAGTAGCCAGGAAATTATACATCAGCGTCACCCCCTTTCATGGTTAAGCAAAAAATAAACGGGCTTGCCGAAACAAACCCGTCGTGTACGTATGGTACTGCTTCCTAGTTTTGTTTATCGACAGGATGGATTGCGAACTGTCCTTTACGCTTTATGCTATTACCAAATAACGTGTCCCAGTACATGGTCTACCGGCACTGGCCCGATGAAACGGCTGTCACTGCTGTGATTGCGGTTATCGCCCATACAGAATACATACCCTTCGGGAATCTTGATTTCATCCTTGCGGCTGTATTCCATCGTTTCATTGATATACGGTTCATCTAAGGCTTCGCCATTGCGCCATACCTTGCCGTCATGAAATGCCAGTGTATCGCCCGGCCGGCCGATAACGCGTTTGACCCAGACATTTTTCGTCTGTAAATCATGGTTGAAAAATGCCAGGTAGTTGTTCATCGGTTCTACGACGTCATCTTTCCACGTCCGATGGTACTGTGTACGGCTGTCAATGATGACAATGTCACCATAGTTAGGTACTTCCCGCAGGACATGATTCCATTTGGATACAATCAAATATTCTCCGTTGTGCAGTGTCGGCACCATCGATTCGCCGGATACCCGTGTCGGCTGAAAGAAAAATATATGAATTACCATGGCAATGGCTAACGCTATGATAATAGAATAAACCCATTCAAAAACTTCATGAAAAAATGTATTCACACCAACCCCTCCTTCGTTGCGCACGTATCTATTGTAACAAAGGGTACGCATAAAAGCAAGGCTGCTCTATCATCCAGCATCATACTCATGCTTAATCTCGTTCCAGCCAGTCGCGGAATTCTTCTTCGGAAATAATATGCGTTCCCAGCTTTTGCGCTTTTTCATATTTGCTGCCCGGTTCGGCACCGGCGACGACGAGCGTCGTTTTTTTAGTAACAGCCGACGTACATTTACCGCCCCGGTCTTCTACAGCCTGCTGGGCTTCTTTGCGCGTCATGGTCTGCAGTTTGCCTGTCAAAACGACAATTTCGCCGTCAAAGGCCGTACTAATCAGCTGCCGTTTTTCAGCTGTCATATTAACGCCGTACGCCTGCAGTTTCTGTATCAATGCCTGATTATCCGGATTGCCTGCATACGATGCGATGCTTGCGGCAATGCGCGGGCCAATTTCACCAATAGCCGTCAGCTCATCGACAGACGCCTTCATCACTGCATCCATCGAGCCAAAACATTCTGCCAAAATCCGGCCGGCTTTGGCACCGACAAAGCGAATTCCCAAAGCAAACAAGACGCGTGCCAAGCCGACATGTTTGCTCTCCTCAATCGCTTTCAGCAGATTATCTGCTGACTTTTCACCAAACCCTTCCAAATCTACCAATTCGTCTTTGGTCAATCCGTATATGTCGGACACATCATGAATCAACTGCTGCTGCAGCAGCTGCTGCACAATCGCATCGCCTAAGCCGTCAATGTTCATGGCATCGCGGGAAACAAAATGGGCTATTTTTTCACTAATAACTGCCGGACAGTTGGGATTGGTACAGCGCGTAGCCGCCTCCCCTTCAAGCCGTACAACAGGGCTGCCGCAGCACGGGCAGGTCTTGGGCATCGCAAATACCGTTTCGTTTCCTGTTCTGTCAGAGGTAACTGGGCGAACGACTTCCGGAATGATTTCACCGGCTTTTTGGATAATGACGGTATCGCCAACACGAATGTCTTTTTCTTTAATATAATCTTCATTATGCAAAGTTGCCCGCTTGACCGTCGTTCCTGCCAACCGTACGGGTTTAAGGTCTGCTGCCGGTGTCAGCACGCCCGTTCGTCCCAGCGTAATTGAAATCCCCAAGACTTTCGTTTTTGCCTGTTCCGGCGGAAATTTATACGCAATGGCCCAGCGGGGAATTTTGACGGTGTTTCCCAACCGGGTCTGCTGGGCAAAGGAATTGACCTTGACGACCATGCCGTCTGTCGCATAGGGCAGTGTATCACGCCGTTCATCCCACGTATGGATAAACTGAATGACTTCAGCCATCGTCTTGAATTTCCGGTATTCCGGATTGACTTGAAAACGAAATGCCTTCAAATCAGCCAGCAATTCTTCCTGACTGTTAATTTCGATGCCGACATTGCCTCCCAAGGCATAAGCAAAAAATGCCAGCTTGCGCTGTGCCGTAATGCGCGGGTCCAGCTGCCGCAGCGAGCCTGCGGCGGCATTGCGGGGATTGGCAAACGGTTCTAACTCATCATCCCGGCGCTGTGCATTCAGCTGGGCAAAAGATTCAATCGGCATGTACACTTCACCGCGGATTTCAATATGCGGTGACGTACTGTCAATATGCAGGGGAATCGTGCGAATAGTGCGCACATTATTGGTAATATCTTCACCTACACGGCCGTCGCCGCGGGTTACGCCGCGGATAAACTGCCCGTTTTCATAAATCAAGTTGACAGCAAGCCCGTCAATTTTCAATTCCACGACATACTCTACCTCTTCGCCGCCCAAATCTTGGCGCACACGCTGGTCAAACTCCATCAGCTCTGCATCGTTAAAGACATCACCCAAACTAAGCATCGGCCTGTCGTGGGTATATTTAGCAAAGCCGCCGGAAATTTTGGAGCCGACGCGCTGTGTCGGTGAATCCGGTGTAATCCATTCCGGATGAGCTTTTTCTATCGTTTCCAGTTCCCGATACATCATATCATATTCATAATCGGTGACAGTCGGTTTATCCAGCGTATAATACTGATAGCTTAGTTCATCCAGTGTCTTGCGTAGCTCCAACAACCGCGTCTTCATTGTCGTGTCATCCATAAGAAACCTCCCTATCACACGTTTTATTTCAAATTACTTGCCTGATCGATATCTGTTTCTGTTTCAAACATGCTTTCCTGGCTCCCGCGGGAAGCGGCCAGCATTCGCTGCAGCCGGCGCTGTTTGCTCCGTTCAATACATTGATGGGCCAGCATTTCCGGAATCGTCGCGCCGACAGCGATGGCAAAAATAATCAAAAACGATTTGACGCCGGCCTGCATGGCTCCCAAAAATTCCTGCGGATTCAGTGCTGTAATATCAAATAACCCGATAAGCAGCCGATACATCAAAACACCGGGAATCATAGGAATAACAGCCGGTATCGTGACGACCATATGAGGCACGTGAATCCAATGAGCAAATTTATAGCCGATAATTCCCATCACGGCAGCTCCCATAAAGGATGCCCAAGCCTGTGACATGCCAAATCCCAATGACAAAATATTGCGCGTCCCGACAGCAATTATCGCGCCGACAGCCACGACAGGCAGCAGTTTGGGCGGTATGTTGAAAATAACAGAAAACCCCATTGCCGCAACGGCTGCCGCAATCGCCTGGGAACCGTCCAAGCCGCTGGGCACGATACTGTATGCCGCATAGTGAGGCACATCACACACACTGATAGCACAGACGATGCCAAACGTCATGGCAAAGACAATCAAAAGGGTGTGAATAGCCCGTGTCGCGCCGGAAAGAGCATAGTTATTCATCAAATCATCAAAGGAATTGATAAGCGGAATCCCCGGTACCAAGAAAAGCATGCAGGCAATCATAGGAAACCAAGGCGTGGCCGAACCTGGCAGAAAACTGGTAAAATAGGCTGCAATAGTCGCGACGCACGCAGCGGCAGCCGTACTGATATACGAGTTGACGCCCAGCAAGTTGCACCAACGGCGGCCCCAAAAACCGAAGCACGCAGCCAGCGCTGTATAG
>SAMEA104315424__coassemble_353_pt1 | contig 65731 bp, 56 predicted proteins | sample SAMEA104315424__metabat2_low_PE_027 | metagenome-assembled genome bin SAMEA104315424 (sample SAMEA104315424) | gut metagenome | biome: Monkey gut; feature: monkey-associated habitat; material: faeces | place: China | collected 2013
ACTATGGATTTTTGTTTTTTGATTAACTGTTCAATTTCATTTTACAACGGACCAAAATTGATTTAAGTCATTAGTCGGCATTATTATATCATTACCTAATAAGTAATCTATGGATACATTAAAAAAAGCGGCTAATTTTTTTAATGTCGGTACTTCTGGAATACGTCTTTCCTGTTCATACATTCCAATAGTACTTGGAGCAATACCAATAATTTTTCCTAACTCAGATTGGGACATACCTCTTTTGGTTCTTAACTGTTTGAGTCTTAACATAGCACATCCTCCCCAATATATCATATAGAATATCTCTATTTATAAAATATCACGCAAATTGTGCAATGTAAAGAGATATATAAATGGTAGAATGCTCACAATGTACAACAAAAAAATTCTATATTCGCCATTTTCTTTTTAAATTCATTGACATTCTGATGTACTTGTAGTATACTAACCTAGTCAGCCGATATATGGAGTGATACTCAAGAGGCTGAAGAGGACGGTTTGCTAAATCGTTAGAGGTCGTAAGGCCTGCGAGAGTTCGAATCTCTCTCACTCCGCCAATTATTGGACAAAGAAACCTTGGAAATTTTTCCAAGGTTTCTTTTTTTTACCCTGTTTCTCCTGCAGACGGCTTGACTTGAAGTCAAATCCATCGTGTATGATATAGATACGTTTAGAATAGGAGTGATATGATAATGAACCGACCATATATTTTTTGTCATATGATGATGTCGCTGGATGGTAAAATCATGGGACCGTACATGGACACGCCGCAGGGAGCGGCCGCCGGTGGCGCATTTTACCGTATTGCCTTTGGCCCGCATCCGTATTACCATCATCAAGGATGGCTTTCCGGACGCGTCACGACAGATGACAATTTTACGTTCTATGCCAAACCTGCTATCAATGAACAGGCACCTACCGTTCCTGATGGTGATTTTATTGTCAATCCCGATTTCGGCATGTATTATGTTTCAATTGACCCATCCGGCCGTCTTGGATGGAAACAGGCAATGCTTCATTACGGCGATACGACAGCCCATGTGATAGAAGTACTGACCCATCGTGCCAGCAATGCGTACAAAGATTTTTTGCGCCGTTTAGGCATCTCGTATATTATAGCCGGTGACAAACAACTAGACACGGCAGTTGCTTTACAAAAATTAAAAGAAAAGTTTAATATGGAAACCTTGATGCTCGGTGGCGGCGGTGTGCTGAACTGGTCATTCATCCAAGAAGGCTGTTGTGATGAAATTAGTTTGGTCATCGCGGCAGCTGCCGATGGCTCGCCGCAGACGCCTTCTCTTTTTGCAGCAAAAGACGGATTATCCACACCGCAGGCCTTGGGCTTTACACTCCAAGAAGCCAAGGTCTTGGACAAAGGAACGGTATGGCTCCGTTACACAATACATTAACAAAACAAAAGACTTTCGATACCGTACACGGTCGAAAGTCTTTTTCGTATGCACTCTATTCGCTGTTTTAATACAATTTCCACAAGGTTTTGTGGGCAGCAGCCCATATCGTTTTGAAGGACAAATATAAAATTAATGTCGTACCAAAAATCAGTAAAAAGCCAGCCAGCAGCTGTGTCCATACAGCCGGATGGTCTACACTGTAATGCAGGACACCGTTGGTAAAGGCCATCGTAGGGAAGCTGCAGGCCCACCATCCCATGCGAAAGGGTGAATGCCGCATGACATGCAGTACTTTGATAGCAATCGGCCAGAACATAAAAATACCGGCGTTGATAAACAATTCTGTAAAATTATCCGGCTGATAGGTTTGTGTATACGTAATATATCCCATGCCAAAGGGTGCCATCAAAATCATTAAACTAGGCTGTACGGCATCGGCCACGTGCTTGGCAAACACGCTGTGGGCAAATAAAAGGGCAATAACAGGAATCCCCGTCACCAAGCCGATGGCTACACAAAATACGGATATATCATGATAGCCGGGATTTTGCAGCACGTTGCCGGCAATCGGAATCGTAATCGGTCCCAGCACAGCCAGCAGCCAAGCCGGTGTAACTGTCGTGACGTTTTGTTCATTTTTAAGCCAATATTCCAGCAGTATCCAGCTGAAAATCATAATGACTGCCAAGCCGACATACCAAAATATGCTGGCAAGGAGATGATGATACGGTGCTAAGACCGCTGCCAATAATACGGTAGAAACGTTAAATGTGCCAAAAAAATTAATCTTGGCCGGGCTGTTCCATTCTGCCCGGACTGCCGCTGCGTCACGCCGCCATTTCCGGATATATTCCATAAAAATAAGAACATAAAAGATAAGGGCGCACATGCCAAAAAATTCTCCGATAACAGCCGGGGCACCCCAAATCTCATGTGCCATGCGCCAGCCAAAACACATGCCGCAATACCCCATGGAAGCAGCAAATGTAGATATAGACATAAAATGCACAAAGCCGATTTCACGAATTCTGTCTCTGTTTATGGGTTCAATCACTTCTATATGCTGTGCCATGTTTCATTGTCTCTCCCATCTATACCAATCTTTGATTTATAGTCTGTTTACTATCATACTACAAAAAAAGAGGCGTATCAACAGACACCCTCTTTCTTATCCCGTTACTCGTTCGTTTCTTTGACAGCTGCCAACACATGATGCAGCCGCTTGTCATCATAAAATACTTCTTCCAAGCACAGTCCCTGCGCCGGAGCTGTCGCTCCCAGCTGTTTTCTGTCTTTGCTTTCCAAGATGCGTTTAAAATCTTCTATAGTAAACCGATGCAGTCCCAAATCGACTAAGCCGCCGGCAATATTCCGCACCATATGATACAAAAATCCATCGCCTACGACATGAATGCGAATCATAGGGCCTTGTTTTTCCAAGGTAATGGCATACATCGTTTTGACAGGATTCATCGGTGTCGTATTTTGCCCTTCAAACGCCGAAAAGTCATGAGTTCCTAAAAGAATATCTGCTCCCTGCCGCATAGCTTCCAAATCCAGCGGCTTGCGGATAAACCAGGCATACCGCAGTTGAAACGGGTCATGAATACGGCTATTGACAATGGAATAACAATAATGTTTCCCTTTATTGTCATGACGGACGCTAAATCGTTCAGGCATTTCTTTCGCTGACAGCACGGCAATTTCCAGCGGCAGGTATCCTTTCATGGCATAGGGAATTTTTTCTGTCGGAATAGAGCCTTCTCCATAAAAGTTGACTACTTGTCCTCTGGCATGCACGCCTGCATCCGTGCGGGCTGCCCCATAAATCGTAATGGGCGAACGGAAAATAGCCGACAAGGCATCTTCAATGCACCGCTGAATGGAAGACGCATTGGTCTGACGCTGAAATCCATGAAAATCAGTCCCGTCATACGCTACGGTCAAACAAATATTTTTCTTCATACAGCCCACCGCATGACAGCCAGCACTATCGTCACAATAAGGACTGCCCCCATGGCAATGCCGTCCCGATAGGTGTATGTCAGTTCGTTCATCCGCGTTCTGCCTTCACCGCCGCGATAGCAGCGCGCTTCCATGGCCGTAGCCAAATCATCAGCCCGGCGAAAGGCACTGACAAACAGCGGCACTAATAACGGAATCATGTTCTTCCCGCGCTGTATCAGACTGCCGCTGGTAAAATTGGCGCCGCGCGCCGTCTGGGCTTTCATAATACGGTTGGTTTCTTCCAGCAGCGTAGGAATAAACCGCAGAGCAATGGTCATCATCATGGCCAGTTCATGGGCCGGTACGCCAATCCGTTTAAAAGGATTGAGCAAGTGTTCGATGCCGTCTGTCAGCACGATAGGCGATGTCGTATAGGTTAAAAGCGAAGAAAAGACAATCAAAAAGACCAGTCTGGCTGTCATCAGACTTCCTTGATACACCCCTTCTTTGGTAATATGCAGTATGCCGTACTGCCACCATATTTCTCCCGGCGTCGAAAAGACATGAATCCCCATCGTAAAGATAATAATAATCCACAACGGTTTTAAGGACTTTAAAATCAACTTAGCAGGCAGGCGGGAAATGACAAAGTTTAATACGACAAATGCCGTGACAATTCCATAGGCTGCCAAAGAGTCCGCAAAAAAGATAGCCACAATGAAAATCATCGTTGCCAAAATCTTGGCTCTTGGATCTAAATGATGTAAAAACGAATTACCGGGAAAATACTGTCCCAGTGTAATATCAGTGAGCATCGTTCATCCCCCTTAAGCAGGAATACAAGGCTTCCACGCCTTCATCAATCGAACGGACACGGTCATTGACAGCAAATCCGCGCGTCTGCAGATACTGCAGTACAGCCGTTGCCGGCGGTACGGATACGCCAGCCTGCTGCAATACGTCTTGCTTGGTCGCAAAAATTTCCAGCGGTTCTCCGTCGAGCTGAATCTTGCCGTGTGACAATACGAGAAGCCGATCTGCCATCTGGGACACATCTTCCATATTATGAGAAACCAAAATAACCGTCACATGCTTTTCTGTATGCCAGCGTTGAATTTCAGAAAAAATTTCCCGCCGTCCGATAGGATCCAGTCCGGCAGACGGTTCATCGAGAATGAGATACTGCGGATGAATAGCAATGACGCCGGCTATGGCTACACGCCGCATTTGGCCGCCGCTTAGGCGAAACGGTGAGCGTTCGGCATAGGTATTGTAATCCAAGCCGACAAAATCCATGGCTTCCCGCACCCGTTCTTCTACTTCGGCTTCACTCAAGCCAAAATTCCGCGGGCCAAATGCTATATCTTTGGCAATGGTTTCTTCAAACAGCTGGTATTCCGGATACTGAAACACCATGCCGACTTTATGCCGCATTGCCATGACTTCTTTTGTCTTTTGGGATATATCCGTGCCGTCTACTGTAACCGTCCCGGTTGTCGGCTGTATTAGCCCATTCAGCAGCTGTACAAACGTAGATTTTCCTGAACCTGTGTGGCCAATGATGCCGACAAATTCTCCTTCATGAATTTCTACGGACGTATCATACAAGGCTGTCTTTTCAAACGGTGTGCCTACACCATACGTATACGTCACATTTTCTAATTTAATCGACATAGTGCGTCTCCCAATTCTTCTTTCGTAATAATATCATCTGGCAGCGGAATGCCTTTTTGGCGCAGTTTATACGCTATTTCTGCTGCTGCCGGCACGTCCAGCCCCATGTTTTTCAGTTCTTCTACATGCTTGAAAACATCCCGCGGCGCGCCGTCCATTTGGACTTCGCCATGGTTGACGACAACGACCCGTCCTGCCTGTACGGCTTCTTCCATAAAGTGTGTAATAATAATGACCGTAATGCCTTCGGCGTTGAGCTGGCGGATTGTTTCCATGACTTCACTGCGCCCGATTGGATCTAGCATCGCCGTCGGTTCATCCAAAACGATACAATGCGACTGCATAGCCAAAATGCCGGCAATCGCAATACGCTGCTTTTGGCCGCCGCTCAATAAATGCGGGCCGTGTTTGGCATAAATTGTCATGTTGACCCGTTTCAATGCATCCTGCACGCGCTGTCTGATTTCTTCCGACGGAACGCCCAAATTTTCCGGGCCAAAAGCGACATCTTCTTCGACAACAGCGGCTACAATCTGGTTGTCCGGGTTTTGAAACACCATGCCGACCTGCTGGCGTATATCCCATATGTGATCCGGATCATCCGTACGCATGCCGCATACTTCACATACGCCGTCCGTCGGTGTCAGCAGCACGTTAAAATGCTTTGCCAGCGTCGATTTGCCGGAGCCGTTGGTACCGATGACAGCTACAAACTCTCCCGGCTGAATTTCCAGTGATATATCTTTAACAGCATAGACCGTCTTACCATCTTCATCTTCGTACGTATGGCTCATGTGGTCCAGCCGTATCATAGGTATGCTCATGACCTATCTCCCTTATCTAAAAGTATGTATTCTACGTTATTATACAGTGTTTCCCTGTTCTTGTAAAATACTTTCCGCACATATTTGTTTATGATATATCTTTATATTTAGTTTACAAAAAAACAGGCTGTATGATATATATTACTACATCATGCAGTCTGTTTCTCTATCAACGGCGGGGACGCGCCGGACCATATACATTATCTGCCGCATTGCCTTTTATGCAAAACAAGGCTAAGTAAAGAATAGCTGCCAATCCCTGCACAACGTCAGCTACCGTGCTCCATCCCAAAACGGGTGCGACATAGCTTGCCAAATAGCAGGCAAACGGAATGATAAATAAAGCGCCTTGGCGGTTCATATCATGACAGCGGCGCACGCCCAGAGAGATTTGCGACCAAACAGCCGGAATCGTAAGAATAATAAAAATAATGCCAAAAACAACGGCAAATTCCGGTTTTTTTACCAAAATCGCTTCTACGATGCGGCTATACAGGATAACCGAAAACATAAATTGGGCAAACATCAAAATGAGTGTCCGCATAATAAAAGGACGGCGGGCCAGTCTTCCGGAAAGTACAAAATATTTTGCTTTCAATTCAGCTAAACTGCGAAAGCTGACCGTACTGTTATCGCTGCCAGGTCCTACAGGCATTGATAATCCCCGGTGAATCCGTGCTGACGGGCCGGACCGACGCTTTAATTGTATTTTTTTGCTGCGAGCCATAGTATCCCTCCTTTCTGTATTGTCTAGATATCAAGTCTTATATCATGTTACCATATTCCCCAGCAGGACTCAATTCATTTTCACGAATTTATGCTATAATAAAGTATCTTACCGATGAAAAGGAGAACAACGTATGGATGCTTATACATTTACCAACCTTACAGGCTCAGAAGGATTATTCACCTTCAATTTTTTCTGTGAATCTCTCATCAGTTCCCTGCATACGCTTCATCATATTATGGAAGACAATCACGTGTCTCTTCCCCAAAAAGCGAATGCCCTTTCAGATTCACTTGCTGAAATGGGGTCCAATTTACTGCAGGACTACAGTGAAAACAAACTCGATTTAAACCGTTTCAAACAAGAACTGCTTGATTTTTACGACTTAGCTTTTTCCGTAAACGATGAAACGGCACCGCTTATCCTCAATGGTGACCATACCCTGCAGTATTATTATTATGTCTACATGCAGGGCGTAAATCTGTTTTATCCCAACATGATGCAGAGTATTCTGCGTGATTTGCCTGCTGATGCCGATCCCAAACCGTTTATTGATGAAATCTCTGCCGCTTTCGCTAACCTGTCAGCACCTGCACACTGATAGTTTGCAACAAAAGGGTCTGTCATGCGCCCTGTTCTTTTTGTAAACGTTTTTATTTTTTGTTTGCAGCTTAACATCACGCTGCCAGTTATATATACCCATAAGACAGTATAGTAAAATGGCTGCAACAAAATGGATTAAAAATTCTCATTTTGTTACAGCCATTTTTATATACAATATATAGTTATTTCAGAATGAAAAAGTATGCGAATGAAATAATCGCAACCAAGAACCGATAACAAGCAAAGGAGGTCAATGTCGATTTGTTTAAGAAGCGCAAAAACCATAATACAGATATATACGCTACAACAAAAGCTACGACAAACCCAATCGCAATCATGACCAAATCATTGCTGTTTAAATCATTCAAGCTTTTCAGCAAGTCGTAAAAACAAGCAATAATCATGACCGGCACAGCAATAATGAAAGAAAAGTCTGCTGCGGCTTTACGGCTCAGCCCCAAAAACAGGCCGCCGGCAATCGTAGAACCAGAGCGGGAAAATCCGGGCCACAAAGCACAAATTTGAAACGCACCAACGAGAAAAGCCTGCATAATAGTCATTTTTTCTACATCATTGCAAACAATCCGCATCTTTGCCTTTTCAGCTGCCAGCATAAAAATACCGCCGATAATCAAGCCAATAATAACTGTCCCTGCAGAAAAAAGATATGCTTTAATCGCATGGTGTGCCAAATACCCGATGCACATGACCGGTACAATCCCGGCAGCTACATGGGCTAATGTCAGCCCCGTATCATTGCGGCACCAATTTTCTTTTTTCAACAAATTCCAGCAGCGGTACTGCTTCAGCATACGGATAAATTTTTCTTTATAAATTAAAAGAACCGATAAAATAGCGCCTAACTGAATAAATACTTCAAACACGCTCGCCCGCGGGCCGTCAAATCCCAGCCAGTCGCCGACCAAAATCATATGGCCTGTCGAAGATACAGGCAGATATTCTGTAACCCCTTCCACAATCCCCAATATGATTGCAATCATATAGTCACTCATTGTATGCATTGCTCCTTTTCAACCAATAAAATTTCATACTCAAGCACATATTATATCACACTGTGAAACAGAAAAAAAGTATGACCGGCATGTCTTTTCTTCCCGTTTCACTGCATGCCGGCAACCTGCTGCAGCACGTTTCAGTATATACGGTAAAGCTAACTATTTTATAAACAGCATCTCAAAAAATCCATACATTTGCCTATAGAAAAAGAGCCTGCCGCTTCATGCAGCAGACTCTTTTCAGATATACGCATTAATCTAATGAAATAACATGGTTGGGGTTTTCCAACGTAAATTTAGCGTATTTAGGATCGCCATTGTGTTCAAAATACAACGTATTGCCTTCCAAGCTGCCGCGCCAGCTGACAATAATCGGGCATTCGCGGCTTAATTCCTTCAACATCTGCACGGGGTTTAAATTTAGAATCGGCGCAAACAGGAATTCTACGTTGTCAATCATTACCACACGGGCATTCAGCCGATGGATTGCGGCAGAAATAAGAGAAATTGCTTTGTCCGGACGGTCAGCGCGGGGAATTTCCAAAAATTCATCGTCAAACAATTCCTTTGCTTCACAAATTTTCCATCCATCTTGGAATGTCAATTCGCGAATCAGTTTGCTCTTGCCGGAGCCGGGACCCCCAATGAGAATCAACAACTTTTCATCTTCCTGGGCAATGTACTTCCAACGTTTTAAAACATCTGCATCTGTAACCATGAAAATCACCTTCATCTGCTAGTAGTATTTATATTTATTATACTGGAATTCAGTCATATAAGTAAAGCAATTTTAGTATTTTATTTAGATATAGGCCAAGTTTTTCTATGTTTTATAAGCTATGCAGCGATTATTTCAATCCATAGCGCGTCATTGGATCTTGTAAATTTTTTATTGGCGAATCGGTTAATATGACATCTTCTACATACTGTGTCTCATGTCTTACGACAAATACCAGCGACACGCCTTTCTGAAATGGACTGTCATAATAATAGGCATCTACGGATTTCTCACCGCCAGGTCCCATTTCTACACGGTCAGGCCGGCCATACAATTTTAAAATCGTAGAGATATGATATCCCAACGTAGCGCCGCGGCCCGTATACGCATTGTTGGTCAATAAAAATACCTTGCGCACGGTATTGCGCTTATCCACTTCTACGCCATAATCCCCATACAGCCAAAAATTATGTGTATCCCGTTTGACAAGATTATTCCACATATTGTATTTATTGGCTTGGAACGGCACATCTAAGCCAAATCCCATCAATGTGAAATCTCGTTCTGCCCGTTTCTGCTGGGTCAGCTGCTCATTGCCGTCGCTGTACGGAGGACGGGCCTGCATCAAGGCAACGCGTTCAATTTTACGATTGGCAATCGCAAAAATCATATCCGTATTTTCTGCAGGATGTTGATACACCATGTAGTATACATTGGCGTCGGCGTCCCGCAAAACATTGGTCGGTATGCCAAACTGCCGCACCAGTACTTCTGTCGGCATTTTCAAATGCAGTTCCCGGCTCAGCAGTATATTTTCTCCATGTCCCAAATATACTGCATCGACGCCTGTCCGAACAGCTTTTCTTTCTGCTTCTTGCCTTTTTAAAACAGGCACGATATCATTACGGCTGACTACGCGCAGTTTCAAATCCTCTCTGTCATACTGCATCGTCGTATAATGCGTACTTTGTGAATATTTCGTCGGACTGCCAAAAATGCGTTTTACTTTATTCAGCGCATTGCCGCGCCGAATAGTCCCTATTTGAAAATCCATTTTAGACAGTATAACCGGATCGGGAATTTCAATCGCAGCTATCTGTTCCGGCGTCAGCATCGTATCTGCTTTTTTATCTGTGTCCTCTTTAGATGCTTGCTTGGGTACCGCTGCAGCCTGTGCACGCGTGCCCTTTTTTTGCTGCGGAGAAACAATCTTCTGCTGTTCAAGTATACTGCCTTGAGAGGCTGTATGCGGCTGCGGCGGCACTGCATCAGCCGCTTGTATCGAAAATGCCATTCCCAAGGCGATACCGGCAGCCAGTATCATCTCTCTTCCTTTCATCATGATTCCTCCTCTGACAGACAGTGAAAAAAACACCCTTCGATACATTTCAAAGGGCGTCGATACCTGCATTATACCATGCTCTATGCACGGGAGCAACACCCAAATACACTTTCAAAGGAAGTACATGTCATCATGCATTTTATCCCTACGCCAGCAGGACACCGGCAAAAAATTATTTTTATTCTCCGGCAAGTTCTTCTTTTTTGAAAATTGAATCGTGAGCTGCAGTCGATGCCCGTGCAACTTGCATTGTAAAAAGGCTGCGGCAAAATGAACTAAAAATGCTCATTTTGCCGCAGCCCCGTATCTGTTCATGAATGAATGAATGAATTAATTAATCAATTGGTTTCATTGTCGGGAATAAGAGTACATCACGAATGGAGGCACTATTGGTCAAGAACATGACCAAACGGTCAATGCCAATGCCCAAACCGCCTGTTGGCGGTAAGCCATATTCCAATGCGCAGCAGTAATCTTCATCCATTTGATGCGCTTCTTCATCACCGCGTTCCCGTTCTTTCATCTGTTCCATAAACCGATTCCGCTGGTCAATGGGGTCATTTAATTCCGAAAAACCGTTTGCCAGTTCACGGCCATAAATAAAGGCTTCAAAACGATAGGTCAGCAATGGATTATCTCTGTCTTGTTTGGTAAGCGGAGAAATTTCCAACGGATGGCCCGTAATAATCGTCGGCTGAATCAAGTTTTCTTCTACATAGTCTTCAAAGCAGCCATTGATAATCTTGCCAATGCCATCAAATTCTGTATATTCTACATGAAGTTCGTCGGCAATTGCACGAGCTTCTTCAATTGTTTTGACTTCGGCAAAATCTTTACCCGTGAATTTTTTGACAGCTTCAATCATCGTCATGCGGTTCCAAGGCGGTGTCAAATCGATTTCTTTATCAATGTAAGTCAATTTGGTCGTGCCGTACAATTCCTGTGCCAATTTTGCGACAAGGTCTTCTGTAATAAAGATGACATCTTCCAAATCGCCATATGCCTGGTATAATTCGACTGTCGTAAATTCCGGATTGTGACGGGTATCAATGCCTTCGTTGCGGAAGCAGCGATTCATTTCATAGACACGTTCCAAGCCGCCGACGAGAAGGCGTTTCAAATGGAGTTCCGGCGCAATGCGCAGATACATATCAATGTCCAAGGCGTTATGATGCGTTTTGAACGGACGGGCAGCAGCGCCGCCGGCAATCGTGTGAAGCATCGGTGTTTCGACTTCCAAGAACTGGCGGTCATCCAAATACTTACGAATGCCCTTCATAATTTTAGACCGTTTAATAAACGTATCCTTGACTTCCGGATTGACAATTAAATCCAAATAACGCTGACGATAGCGTGTTTCTTTATCTGTCAGGCCATGGAATTTTTCCGGCAGCGGACGCAGGGATTTAGAGAGCAGCGTCCATTTTTCGACGCGGACTGTCGTTTCGCCTGTATGTGTCGTAAATACAGTGCCTTCTACACCGACAATATCGCCAATATCCAATAATTTAAACAAAGCGTATGAATCTTCGCCTAAAATATCTTTACGGAAATACAACTGGATTTCACCGCTCAAATCGCGCAGTACGCAGAATGCGGTTTTGCCATGACGGCGAATAGCCATCAAACGGCCGGCTACACGGACAACAGAATTATCCTTTTCCAATCCTTCTGCTCTTGCCTTGACATCCTGGGCATGATAATCCCAATCAAATTTTTGTCCATACGGGTATACGCCGGCATCGATAAATTCCTGCATTTTTTCGCGGCGTACCTTCATTTGGTCATTTAATTTTTCCTCTTCCACTACGGGAGTTTCTTTTTCTTTCGTATCCGACATGGTTATTCCTCCTATAAGATTATTCTGCATCTGGCGGCAAAATGCGGTATTTGAGTTCGCCTGCCGGTGCTTTAACCGTAACAATCGTCGGGTTGCTCTGGCTGATTGTCTGCCCTAAAATAGCTTTACCTACAGGAGATTCGTTGGAAATTTTATTATTGAACGGATCGGCTTCGGCTGTACCAACAACCGTATAGTCAAACCGGTCGCCTGTTTCAACATCTTCTAATATAACTTTGGAGCCAAGGCGTACTTTAGCAGAATCACCCGGTTCTTCCTTAATGATTTTTGCTGTGCGGATTTTGCCTTCCAATTCGGCAATACGGCCTTCAATAAAAGCCTGTTCATTTTTGGCATCATCATATTCAGAGTTTTCGCTCAAGTCGCCCAGTGCGATAGCTTCCTGAATACGTTTGGAAACTTTAATACGACGGACAGATTTCAGTTCATTAAGTTCGTCTTTTAACTTCTGTAAACCTTCTTGCGTAATCAGCGTTTCGTTGGTCATGATAGTGCTGCTCCTTTTCGTTATGATTACAAATAAAATAGTGTCAAGGTACCTTGGCACTATGGGGTTATTACTTTTTTACCGTACCTTTAATTATATTCGTATCTCCAAGGTATGTCAATTCATCTCTGCCATCATCTCGTAGATAATCGTTCTAAACTCATCGGCTGATTTCGTCCGGTTAATTCGTTCACGCAGCCCAGCCGAACCATACATACCTTTTGTATACCAAGAAGCATGAGAACGCATTTCCCGAATGCCGATATATTCTCCTTTATATGCCACTAATGCTTCAAAATGTTCCAAGATTTGCGTATACCGTTCCTGTGGTGTCGGCGGCGGCAATACTTCCCCTGTTTCCATATAATGATAAATCTGCGGAAAAATCCAAGGATTGCCCTGGGCGCCGCGGCCTACCATGACAGCATCACAGCCCGTTTCAGCAAACATGCGCATGGCTGACGGTCCGTCAACAATATCCCCGTTGCCAATGACAGGAATGGTCACTGCGTCTACGACCTGCCGTATCTTGTTTAAATCAGCGCGCCCGCTGTAAAACTGTTCCCGCGTCCGTCCGTGTACCGTAATAGCCGCTGCACCTGCCTGCTCTGCCCGTTTTGCCAGCTCTACTGCCGTAAAAGAATGGTCGTCCCACCCTGTCCGCATTTTGACGGTAACAGGTATTGATACGGCATCAACTACTGCTTTAATCACTTTTTCTGCTAAAGGCAGATTTTTCATCAGCGCAGAACCATCGCCGTTTTTTACCACTTTTTTCACAGGACAGCCCATGTTAATATCGACAATATCTGCGCCAGCTCTTTCTACGACAGCAGCAGCCTGTGCCATCACTGCCGGATCGGAACCAAATATCTGCATCGATAAGGGGTGTTCCCGTTTATCAATGCGCAGCAGTTCTTCTGTATGCGCATTACTGTAGCGAATTCCCTGGGAACTAATCATTTCTGCGCACACCAATGCCGCGCCATAGCGACGGGCAATGACGCGGTACGGTAAATCACAAACACCGGCCATCGGTGCCAATATGACGGGATGCTCCAGCTCAACAGAACCAATAGAAAATTTTCTAGCAGTTGCGTTCATAGATAATTCTCAGTCCTTCTAGCGTCAGCATAGGTTCTACGACATCAATCGAACGGGACGCTGGTGCAATGACAACAGCCAAGCCACCGGTTGCGACTACTTTGGCGTTGCATCCCAGTTCTTTGCGCATCCGGCTGACAATACCGTCAATTTGTCCTACGAATCCATAGTATACACCGGCCTGCATGCTTTCCACCGTATTGCGGCAAATGACCCGTTCTGTGCGGCGTATTTCGATACGCGGCAGCTTAGCCGTCCGCTGTACCAGCGCATCTGTCGAAATACCAATGCCCGGACAGATGGAACCGCCCAAATAATTTCCTTTTTTATCTACTGCACAAAATGTAGTTGCCGTACCAAAATCAATGATAATTACAGGTCCGCCGTATTTCGCATAGGCACCGACAGCATTGACAATACGGTCTGCGCCGACTTCACGCGGATTATCATATTTAATATCCATGCCTGTTTTGACGCCCGGTCCGATAACGAGCGGGACTAAGCCAAAGTACCGCTGGCACATCCGTTCCAGCGTCGGCATAACCGGCGGCACGACAGAAGAAATAATAATCGCCTTAATTTCTTCTGCATCCACGCCATTGAGATAAAATAAATTCCGAATCAATACGCCGTATTCGTCTGTCGTACGAAGCCGATTGGTTGAAACGCGCCAATGGTCCAATAATTCTTCACCTTTGAAAACGCCCAGCACAATATTCGTATTTCCTACATCGATAACTAATAACATGATTTTTACTCTCCCTGCGTAAATGAAGTAATATACGCCTAATATAATAACAGAGTTTTTCCTTCTTGGATAGTCTTTACCGAAAATCCATGCCGTTTATTTCTTTTCCTGCAGCGTTCCCGTATATACAAACAAATGGGGCTGCCGCACGAAGCGGCAGCCCCATTTGTTTGCAGTTTTTAGTTTATATTTGCAGTTCATGATTTATGCGCTTAGTCTGCCGGGCGAATATGCACATCACCTGCTAATACTTTTTCTATCGCCGTGCCTGTATCAACCAGAAGGTTTCCGTTTTCATCTAAATCGACGGCTTTGCCGCTGAACGTTTTGTCACTGGCAATAACCTTTACTTCCTGTCCCAACGTGCAGGATAAGACTTTCCATTCTTCCAAAATAGGCGCAAATCCCTGTTCCTGCGCCACAATATAGTAGTGTTCCAGCTGCTGCAAAATTTCTGCCAGCAACTGATTGCGCTGTACGGGAACATCTTCTATGGCAAAACTAGTAACCGTTTTTTTCAGGTCTTTCGGCAGTGATTTTTTAGATAACGCTGTATTAATGCCAATTCCCATCACTAAGTAATTAATTTTTTCAACGGATGCATTGAGTTCGGTCAAAATGCCCACCATTTTTTTGCCATGAACCAAAATATCATTCGGCCACTTGATGCCGCAGTGAATTAATCCCATCTTGCGCAGTACTTTTGTAATCGCTACGGCTGCAACCAATGTCATTTTAGATACTTCCATGGGAGGAAAATTGGGACGAACAATAACAGAAAACCATAACCCCTGGGCAAACGGCGACATGAAAGAACGTTCCAGCCGTCCCCGGCCGCCGGTCTGTTCTTCTGCAACGACTACCGTCCCATCAGCCGCTCCCTGGTCTGCTAATTTTTTGGCTACCGTATTCGTTGAGTCAACTCGTTCGTAATACAGTATCTTTTTGCCAATAATTTGCGTGTGAAGTGCGTCGGAAATTTGTTCCGGTCTAATCAGTTCAGGTGCTTCTTTTAGACAGTACCCCTTCTTTGTATATGATTCAATTACGTATCCCCGTTGCTTGAGAATACGAATATGTTTCCAGACAGCCGTACGAGAAATGCCAAATAATTCGGAAATTTTTTGTCCAGATACAAATTCTCCTTTATGTGCTGTTAAGTAATCCAGGATATCCTGTCTCATATGTTTCACCTCTACTCAAACCTATATACACTATTTGCTAACACACAGACGTTTCTGAATGCATAATGAAATTGTAGCATAAAAGCAAACCATGTCAATACCATAATTATGTGCAATTGTTATTCTATATTTATTTTTTTATTATACACTATCTTAATATTTTTAATAAATATTCTGTATTTTGCAGCTAGTCTTAAAACTTTTTTCGTCTGGATATCAATAAAAGCTGCGAAGATCTCGCAGCTTTTATTCGTTCGTTTATTCTTTTTCTTTATTGTCAGGAATTGCATTGCCCCATGGACTGATTTCCACTGAAGCCGGTGCATCCTGCGTTGTTTCTTTGTTTTCTTCACTTGAAGCCTTAGCTTCTGCATCCGCTGCAGGAGCTTCTTCTTCTTTTTTCTTATCTTCCGGATTGTCCAGCGTACCGAACTTGATCAGATTGTCTACTTGCTGATGATTAATCGTTTCGACTTCCATCAATGCCTTTGCCATATTTTGCAGGGCATCAATATGTTCACGAAGCATGCGCAGTACATCGGCATAAGCTTCTGAAACCATGTCATGCATTTCTTTATCGATTAATTCCGCTACGCCTTCGCCGTAGTTACGGTCATGTCCTAAGTTTTTGCCGAGGAATACTTGTTCCTGCTGTTCACCAAAAACCATCGGTCCCAATTTGGTACTCATCCCCAAACGGGTAATCATCTGACGGACAATACGCGTTACGCTCTGCAAGTCACCAGATGCGCCGCTGCTGATTTCATGGAACACAATTTCTTCTGCAGCCCGGCCGCCCAAAGCTACGCGAATCTGGGCCAAATAGTAGGATTTGGTTTCATAGGAGCGGTCTTCTTCCGGCAGCATCATCGTATAACCGCCAGCCCGGCCGCGCGGAATAATCGTAACTTTATGTACCGGATCGGCATCGGGAAGCAGATACGCAATCAGCGCATGACCGGATTCATGAACGGCTGTCAAGCGTTTTTCTTTTTCACTAATCACATGGCTGCGCCGTTCCGGACCAAAGCATACTTTTTCGCTTGCTTCTTCTAATTCCGGCATGTTAATGACTTTTTTGTCTGCACGGGCAGCTAATAATGCCGCTTCATTGAGCAGGTTGCCCAAGTCAGCACCGGTAAAGCCCGGCGTCTTTTTGGCAATGATGTCCAAATCCACATCTTTACCTAACGGTTTGCCTTTGGCATGGACTTCCAAGATCGCACGGCGGCCGCGCAAATCCGGACGGTCTACAGTAATCTGACGGTCAAAGCGTCCGGGACGAAGCAATGCCGGGTCCAAAATATCCGGCCGGTTTGTTGCCGCAATCGTAATAATGCCCTGATTGGAACCAAAGCCATCCATTTCAACCAAAAGCTGGTTTAATGTTTGTTCGCGTTCATCATGACCCCCGCCAAGACCGGCACCACGCTGACGCCCTACTGCATCAATTTCATCGATGAAAATAATACAGGGAGCATTTTTTTTCGCCTGGGAAAATAAGTCGCGGACACGGGAAGCGCCGACACCTACAAACATTTCTACAAAGTCAGAGCCGCTGATACTAAAGAACGGAACACCAGCCTCTCCGGCAACGGCACGGGCCAACAGCGTTTTCCCTGTGCCCGGAGGGCCAAAGAGCAGTACGCCTTTTGGAATCTTAGCGCCAATGTTATTGTATTTACTGGGGTTGCGGAGGAATTCGACGATTTCCGCCAATTCTTCTTTCGCTTCGTCTTCACCGGCAACGTCTTTAAAGGACACTTTAATTTTGCCTTCACCATGCATTTTTGCGTGGCTTTTGCCGAAATTCATGACACGGCCGCCGCCGCCCTGGGTCTGCTGCATAATAAAGAACCATACGCCGATTAAAATCAAAATCGGCAAAATGGAACTCAGCAGGTTCATCCACCACGAAGGCTGTTCCGGCGGCTTGGCAATGACATTGACCTCTGCATCACGCAGTGCCGGCATAAGTGCTGAATCCGTTGGTGCATACGACGTAAAGGACGTGCCGTCTTTCAGCTGACCCACAATAGCATGGTCTGCTGTAATCTGTACGGCATCTACTTTCTTTTGTTCAACCTGATTCATGAAATTGGTATACGAAATTTCCGATTTGTCAGATTTATTCGTCGTAAATGCATCAATAATAGATACAGCAACGATAATAATCAGTAAGTATAAACTTACATTACGCACAAATTTGCTCAAAATAATACTCCTTTCATTGGAATCTATTTTTAAGTGATTTTATCCAACCAATACAATCTTATCTTACCACACTTCCAGCAAAGCAACAACAGCTTTTTGCATAAAAACAAGTCTATACTGCACCATATTTCTTTTTTTATTTGGTATATATTTCTTCTTTTAAAATACCGATATACGGCAAGTTACGGTACCGTCCGTCATAATCCAGCCCATAGCCGACAACAAAGGCATCAGGAATTTCAAATCCATTATAATCTACGGGAACGTCTGCCTGGCGGCGTGCCGGTTTGCTGAGCAGCGTAGCTAATTTGACAGAGTTTGCCCCCCGCTTTTTCAGCAGCGGCACCAAATGACTCAGCGTAATGCCCGTGTCGATAATATCTTCTACGACAAGGACGTCTTTGCCCCGCACATCCGTATCCAAATCCTTGCGCACCATGACAGCGCCGGAAGATGTCGTGCCGGAACCATAGCTGGAACAACTCATAAAATCAAACAAGACAGGCGTGTCAATCGTACGTGCCAAATCGGTATAAAATGTAACCGCTCCTTTTAAAATGCCGCACATGAGAATCGTTTTGCCGGCATAATCTTTGCTAATCTGCGCACCTAATTCACGTACGCGTTTTTTGATAATTTCTTCTGTAAATAAAATTTCTTTTACATCCTGATGCATGGATATTCCCTCCTGAATACATTTACATTATGGTGTTGCTGTATCGGCTTGAACAACAACAGCCGTCTCAGCGTCGATACAAACAAGGCTTCATACAAAGCGCCGTTCGTGTCGTATAAGCCAGCCATGTACCGGTTTGAAACTGCTTGCCGGCACCTTTAAAAGCCAATTTTCGTACTGTTTCTACATACTGAAAGGAAATATTTTTCATACTTCCCGTCACATCCTGACATAACAGCCGAATGATGCGGCGCTGTACAGCTAACGGCTGGGCCAAAAACTTTTTTTTGTCAACGCAGACCGTTTCCTGCTGGCGAACAGCCAATGCCGCATATACCCGTGCCGTTTCCTGCTGCAAAACATCATCGTCGGCCTGCGCCAACTGTGCTAAGCGGTTTAAATCAGCAACAATAGCCGGATTATATTGTTTTAAATACGGCAGTAAATGCAGCCGAATCCGGTTTCTGAAAAATACGTCTGAATCATTCGTTTCATCATGGCATGGCTGCAGCTGCTGCTTTTCAATATACTCGTCTATCTCCTGCCGTGTCAAGTCCAACAAGGGACGAATAATATCGCCACGTTTCGGCTGCATCCCTTTGAGTCCGGATAAGCCGCTGCCGCGCAGGACGTGAAGCAATACCGTTTCAGCCTGATCATTGCGATGATGTGCTACTGCAATGGCACGGGCCTGCCATTTTTTTGCTTCCTGTCGCAGCAGGCGGTACCGTTCATCCCGCCCGGCAGCTTCCAAAGACCGATGTTCTTTGGCTGCCACGGCAGGCACATTGCTGCGGCAGCATACAAACGCGCAGTGTCTGCGTGCCGCTTCCTGCCGCACACGTTCTACTTCTTCATCGGCTGCCCGGCGAATACCATGGTGTACATAACAGACAAGCAGCTGCAAATGATGAACCGGAGCCAGTCTTGCCAATATATCCAGCAGCGCCAGTGAATCGGGCCCTCCGGAACAGGCAACAACGATCTTGTCCCCGTCAGCAAACAATGCTTCGTCCTGACAAAATGCTGCTACCTTTTTCAGTATATCCATGGTCAGCACCTGTCTGCCTTTCCATCTTGAAAGGCTTCTTTATAAAAGACACCTTCCAATAAATCCCGTTCACTCATCTGTATGGATTCTATGTGATAATGCTGTAAAAAGGACTGCAGAATCGCCAGTCCGGCTAAAATAATGTCACTGCGTTTTGGCTGCAGTCCCGGTACATGCTGCCGTTCCTCCGGCGTCATCTGCAGCAGCCGTTCCATACGTGCTGCCAGCTTGTCCTGAGTTACTGTATATCCCGTAATACATGCCGGGTCGTATACGGTCATTTCCTGTTCCATCGCTGCCAGCGTCGTCAGCGTGCCGCCTACGCCGATCACAATATCCGGCTTTTGCGGCAGGGGCAGCCATTGTTTTTCACAGTGCGTGCGAATGGCTGCCACAGCTTCTTCAGTCCATACAGGGCTGCCTGTCAGCCGCACGGCACCTATAGGATAACTGTGAGACCACTGCACCGTTCCGGTCGTACCTACAGCTACTTCACTGCTGCCGCCGCCAATATCAAGAACGGCTGTGCAGCCATCTTGGCTGCTTGTCGAAGAAGCGCCGCAAAAACTAAAAGCCGCTTCTTCCGTCCCAGTCAGTGTACGGCAGTTCCAGCCAAACCGCGACCGTATTTCTGCCAAAAACGCTTGCCCATCTGCCGCTTCCCGAACAGCACTGGTAGCCACAGCGCATACAGGCAGCGCCTGCAGCTTCTGCTGCCAAGCCGCCATCGCCTGCAGTGAGTCACGTACTCCTTTTGCAGATAAATGATTTGTTTTTTCTATATCTTTTCCCAAACGGGTCGTTGCCAATTTCTTCGGCGAGAAGAGCCAGCTCCCGTCATCCTGACGGGTTCCCTGCATCAGCCGCAGCGAATTGGAACCTATATCAATAACTGCATAGGTTGTATGTTTCATTACTTTCTCCTCATATACATACAAAAAATCAGTCTTATAAAAAACACAAAAAGAGCATTCCCACAGGAATACTCTTTACTTTGCCTTGTGATTGCCTCGTTACGAATCAATCGGCATGACGTGCGCCGCGGCCGCCGCGTTTTGATTCCGTATTACGTTTCAAATCCATGAGGCGTTCATCACTTTCCTTTAAGAACTTGCTGAGCCGATCTTCAAAGGATAAGGATGAAGACGAACGACGATTGGAATCAAAGCCATTGTGCTGCCGGAATTCATGTTTCGGACGAAATTCCGCTCTGGGACGAAATTCCTTTTTTTCCGGTGCTGGTTGGGTCTGCTTAATGGATAAGCCAATTTTCCCTTTATCGTCTACAGACAATACTTTGACGTTGACTTTGTCCTGAACTTTCAAAAAATCATGTACATCTTTTACATACTCGTTAGCGACTTCAGAAATATGGACTAATCCCACTTTCTTGTCCGGAAGCTCTACAAATGCGCCAAATTTTGTAATCCCTGTAACGGTACCTTCCAACACACTTCCTACTTCGATTGTCATGCTGCTTTATATTCCTCCTTGTATGCTCCTTGCTTGATAGAAGCGTATAAAATTATTATACCCATAAAATATAAAAAATTCAATTCTTTTTCTTTACTTTCTATAAGGAACTTCACCCGGTTTTACCAAGCCGAACTGTTCCCTCGCCTGCCTTGCAACTTCTTCGTTGTCATTCAAACCGTCTTTGCGCTGCCTGAGCCGTTCGTTCTCATTCCGCAGTTCTTGTTCCTGTTGCAGTATATGCTGCATTTCCTCATGAATCTGATATAAATTGTAAGCCCTATTTACTAAAAAGAACCCACCCAAAAGCAAAATTATGATTACGATAATTTTATATTTAGAAAAGGAGGTATTTTGTTTTGCCTTTTTACGCCGACGCAGCCGTTTTCGTTCCAAGCTCGTCATTCGTTTTTCTGCCATACCTTTACTCCTTTGCGTATTTTCATTTCAGTCTTACTTTATAGTATACCTTGCTTTGTCTCTAAGTTAAAGACTTTTTCATATTTTACGCCTAAATAAGCCTTTAAAAATCTACATCACTTCTATATAATAGTACTAATAAAAATTTTCTTACCTTATGATTTGTTTTATTTGGCAAAAGAGGGATTGCATTATGTCATATACCAAAATTTCAGAAGAAATACTCTCCAAATTACGTGCCATCGCAGGCGACAAAAATGTCCTTACCGATGCAGCGCTCATGCAGCCGTACTCACACGATGAAGTAACGGACCCGGCATATCATCACATGCCGGAAGCCGTCGTCTTTGTCGAATCAGCAGCACAAACAGCAGCGATTGTAAAACTGGCCAATGCCTATCATTTTCCAATCGTCCCCCGCGGTGCCGGTACCGGTTTGGCCTGCGGCGCCGTGCCTGTATACGGCGGCATCGTTTTATCTACAGAAAAAATGAACCATATTTTGGAAATCAATGAAACAGCACTGTATGCCGTTGTCGAACCGGGCGTACGCACTTCAGATTTGCAAAAAGCAGCTGAAGCCAAGGGACTTTTCTATGCCGGCGACCCCTGCAGCGGTGATTCCTGTTTTATCGGCGGCAATATTGCTACCAATGCCGGCGGCAACCGGGCTGTCAAATACGGTACAACACGGCATCAGGTATATGCCGTCGAAATCGTCAACCCTATCGGAAAAATCGTCACACTCGGTGCCCGTCTGCAAAAGCAGTCTACGGGGTATTGCCTGGACCAGCTGATTATCGGCTCCGAAGGCACGCTGGGCATTATTACCAAAGCAACTGTCAAACTCCTGCCCAAGCCGCAGCATACATTGGATTTGCTGGCAATTTACGAAAATCCAGATCAGGCTATCGGCACAGTCCATAAAATCATTAAAAGCGGCATCATCCCGACATGTGTCGAATACATGGACAACATTACCATCAAATCGGTAGAACACTATTTGGGAGAAAAGCTCCAAGGCAGCGATACAGGCTGCTATCTGATTGTCGAAGTCGAAGGCGTCAGTGAAGATGACCTGGATGATAAAGCCGTTACGCTGGACGAGCTTTGTACTGCCAGCGGCGCCTCATCCGTACTGGTCGCTGACCACAACAAAATCTGGCAGGCACGCAAGGCCTTTGCTGAAGCCGTCCGCGCCGAAAGCCTCATCGTCAGCAAAGAAGATGTCGTCGTTCCAGTAGACCAAGAACCGCTGCTGCTCGATGAAATTCTCCGTTTAGCGAAAAAATACAATTTGATTACCCGTATTGCCAGCCATGCCGGTGACGGCAACATCCATTTAAACATTTTGAAAAATGAAGATGCGTCTTATGAAGACTGGAATCAGCGCATTAAAGCCAATCAGCAGGAATTATATACATTCATTTATGCCCACGGAGGACGACTTTCCGGCGAACACGGCATTGGCTTTAAACGCAAGCACTTGATGGAAGAATTTACAAATCCCGACGAACTGGCTATGATGAAAGCCATAAAAAAAGCGTTAGATCCCAACAATATTCTCAATCCGGGCAAAATTTTTGATATAGAGTAGTCTGCATTTTTCTTCTGCAAACGCTCGCTTGCTGTGTCTCTTGCAATCTATGCAGGGACCGTGTATAATGAAGTACGTAAAAAGCATATCTTCAGGGCAGGGTGAAATTCCCGATCGGCGGTATAGTCCGCGAACGCTTCGGCGTAGGAGCATAAGCTCAGGATTTGGTGCAATTCCAAAACCGACAGTATAGTCTGGATGGAAGAAGATACGGTACGCTGTGTTCAAGCAGCGTTATTGCATATGACTCAAAGGCCCTGACCTCCCTGTGATGGTCAGGGCTTTATATATTCAGGAGGTTTTACTAGTGGAAAACGAAAAAAGAAAATTTAACACCATTGAAGAAGCCATTGAAGCGCTTCAGGCCGGCCATATTATTATCGTAACGGACGATCCGGACCGGGAAAATGAAGGCGATTTTATTTGCGCCGCTCAGTACTGCACGACAGAAAATATGAATTTCATGGCAATGCACGGCAAGGGACTTATCTGCATGCCCATGAGCATCGAATACGCTCATAAATTAGGCCTGCCGCCGATGGTCAGTGAAAATACAGATAACCACGAAACAGCCTTTACCGTATCCATCGACCACGTCGATACCACAACAGGCATTTCCGCTGTGGAACGCGCGCTTACAGCCCGCAAATGCACGGAAGAATCTGCGAAACCGGAAGACTTCCGCCGTCCGGGACACAATTTCCCGCTCATTGCCAAACGAGGCGGCGTACTGACCCGCAACGGTCATACAGAAGCAACAGTAGATCTCATGCGTCTGGCAGGGCTCAAGCAAGTCGGCCTGTGCTGCGAAATCATGGCCGATGACGGCACGATGATGCGCACACCGCAGCTTTGGGACATTGCCGACCAATACGGTCTCAAATTTATCACGATTCATGACCTGCAGAATTACTGCCGCCGCCATGACAAACACGTTGTCCGCGAAGCTGTCGCAAAAATGCCGACCAAATACGGTGAATTCAAAATTTATGGGTATATCAATGATTTGACAGGCGAACATCACGTAGCACTCGTCAAAGGCGATATTGGCGACGGCAAAAACCTTCTCTGCCGCGTTCATTCGGAATGCCTGACCGGCGATGTGTTTGGCTCATGCCGCTGCGACTGCGGCGAACAGCTGGCTGCTGCTATGACACAAATCAACAAAGAAGGCCGCGGTATTCTCCTCTACATGCGCCAAGAAGGGCGCGGCATAGGCTTAATCAACAAACTTAAAGCCTATGTACTGCAGGAACAGGGATACGACACTGTCGAAGCCAATGAAAAACTCGGTTTTGCACCGGATTTACGTGAATATTGGATTGGCGCGCAAATCCTTCAAGACCTCGGTGCCAAAGAACTCCGTCTGTTGACTAATAATCCGGAAAAAATCTATGGCTTGGAAGGCTTTGGCGTAGAAATCGTAGAACGTGTCCCCATTGAAATGAAACCGCAAAAATTTGATGAATTTTACTTAGAAACCAAGAAAAATAAAATGGGCCATATTCTTCCCCATTTGCACTAAAATATACAACGTACATCTTGTATTCAAAACTCAAGGGCTTGCTACTCATGCAGGCCCTTTTCTTTCATGTACCTGCTTTAATTCAAATTGGTCTTTATAATACGCAATCAAGCCGTCCCGCTTCATTTTGCTCAGTTCTGCTGACAAGGCGCTTCTGTCTACAGAAAGAAAATCTGCCAGCTGCTGTCGATTAAAGGGCAATGTAAAAGAATGGGAATGCTGCCGAATTGCTTCATCTGACAAATAGAACATGATTTTCTTTCGTGTTGAACGCTGCGTAATATAGCGTATTTTTTCAGTCAACTGCCGGTTGCGCCGCGCCATGACAGCCAGCAAATTCATCATAAATTTGCCCTGCGGCATGGTCAGTATGCGGGAAGCCAGCAGGAAGCGGCTGACATCGATACAAAGGACCTCCGTCTGTTCCACAGCCATGACGCTGACTGTGGCGACTGCATCAGGAAGACAGGCAAAGGCTTCTCCAAACATGCCGCCGGGACGAACCTGTGTCAAAATATTACGGTTTCCCCAATAGTCTTCCTGTATAATATGTACTACGCCGGATAACACAATGTGAACATACCGAACGGCATCGCCTGCATAGAAAATAAAACTTCCCTTGCTGTATGTCTGCTGTTTGACAGGCATCTCTTCCAAAAGCAGCCCGATTTCTTCAGCAGATATGCCACTAAAAAGCTCGGAATTGCGAATACTAAGCAAATGTTTTTTCATCTCGTTCCCCCCTATCTATCTGCATATCTGTAAAAATGATACGTTTCTGTTGCAAAAACAACAGCATTTCTATTCTCATTATAATATACTTTACACGTAAGATAAATCTAAAAGACCTATACTACATGACGAATATACGGAGGTATACCCATTATGATTCGAAGAATTATCCATATTGATCGAGAAAAATGCAATGGCTGCGGTGCCTGCGCGGCTGCTTGTCACGAAGGCGCCATTGCCATGGTAGACGGCAAAGCCCAGCTGATGCGCGACGATTACTGTGACGGTCTGGGCGACTGTCTGCCCCACTGCCCAACAGACGCTATTTCTTTCATCGAAAAAGACACCGTTGCCTATGATGAAGAAGCTGTCAAAGCCAACATGAAGGCACAGGGCCGCGAATATACAAAGGGCGGCTGTCCCGGCAGCCAGGCCCGTACCCTCTCTCATGCCTGTCCCGGAAAACAAACGCAAACTATTTTCTCTGCATCTCCGTCTGCGCCGGGATTCTCCCAAACACAGCCATCCCAGCTGCGGCAATGGCCTGTGCAAATCAAACTGGCTCCTTTAAAATCCGCATATTTTGACGGTGCCCATCTTCTCATTGCGGCAGACTGTACGGCGTATGCCTATGCCAGCTTCCATCAAGATTTCATGCGCCATAAAGTAACGCTCATCGGCTGCCCCAAACTAGACAACATGGATTACTCGGAAAAACTTACAGAAATCATCAAACAAAATGACATCCAATCCGTGACGATTGTCCGCATGGAAGTTCCCTGCTGCGGCGGCTTAGAATTTGCCGCTAAGAAAGCACTGCAGCAAAGCGGCAAATGGATTCCCTGGCAAGTCGCTACCATCACAATTGACGGACACATCAAAGAAAATTAACACCGGACATCGTACAACCCAGCCATATATAAAAAATTTTATTTTACATATGGCTGGGTCTTTTTTGCTTCTGTAAAAAAGTTTATGATATAAAGGTACATATCTAAGGAGGCTAATATATATGAAAATTACGAAGATTCGTCTAGGGCGCATTTCAGTCCCCCTGCGGGTGCCCTTTAAAACGGCATTGCGGCAGGTCAGCAGCGTCGAAGATATAATCGTGGAAATTCACACCGATACGGGTGATATCGGGTATGGGGAAGCTCCACCGACAGGTGCTGTAACCGGTGACACAACAGGTGCCATTCTCGGTGCCTTCCAAGACCATATCAGCAAAACCTTGCTCGGACGCGATATAGATGATTTTGCAGCACTGACCCAGGATGTACAGCACTGTATTGTCAAAAACACGTCTGCCAAAGCAGCGGCGGATATGGCGCTGTGGGATTTATACGGCAAAAAATATGGCATTCCCGTATACAAAATGTGGGGTGCCAGCCGCAGCAAACTCATTACAGATATTACCATCAGCGTCAACGCGCCGGAAGAAATGGCAAAAGATGCGCAAAATGCGGTGCAGCGCGGCTATGATACATTAAAAGTAAAAGTCGGCGTCGACCCGTCATTGGATAGTCTGCGCCTGGAAGCGATTCGCAAGGCAGTAGGCCCGCATATTCGCATCCGAATCGACGCAAACCAAGCCTGGAAACCGAAGCAGGCCGTCATGCTGCTCCAGCAAATGCAGGATAAAGGTCTCGATATCGAACTCGTCGAACAGCCTGTACCGGCACATGATATAGACGGACTAAAATATGTGACAGATCATTCCTATATTCCCGTTCTCGCCGATGAAAGCGTTTTTTCTGTAGAAGATGCGTTACAAATCCTGCAGCGGCATGCTGCAGATTTAATCAATATCAAGCTGATGAAATGCGGCGGTCTGACAAACGCCTTAAAAATTGCAGCACTAGCAGAAGCTTACGGCGTAGAATGCATGATTGGCTGCATGCTGGAAGCGAAAGTAAGCGTCAACGCCGCAGTTCACCTGGCGTGTGCCAAGAGCATCATTACACGCATCGATCTAGACGGGCCAGTCCTGTGTTCCCAAGATCCCGTACTAGGCGGTGCTGTATTTCACGAAAAAGAAATTACCGTATCGAATGCACCTGGCCTAGGCATTCAAGGAGTCCGGCATGTGCAGTATATAGAAGATAAACTATAACAGAATCTGCATAAACAACAGGGGCTTGCCACGTGAAGCAGCAAGCCCCTGTTTACTTACAATGTTGCGTTTATCCGTTGTACCATTCCAACACAAAATGAACATATTTTTTTTAATGTTCACATCAAACACAGCTTTTTGGCAGTTATACATTCCATTCTTCTTTTAATGTCGATAAGCACATAAATGTCTGTGATGAGGAAACCGTTGGGATTTCATTCAGTTCTTCCATGAGAAACTGTTCCAAATCATCCGGCGTTTTGACAAGTACTTTCAGCAAGTAGTCAAAGGCACCAACGACATGATGGCATTCCAATACTTGCGGGAACTGGACGATTCGTTGGCGAAATTCATCGACATCCCCGGAGCGTTCCAAGTTGACCATAATAAAAGCTGTCACGTTGTAGCCAGTTTTGCGGCGGCTGATTTTTGCGCCATAGCCTTCAATAATACCGCTATGTTCCATTTTGCGGATACGTTCTGCTACAGCTGGTATAGAAAGCCCTACAACTTTACTGATTTCAGTGGCAGAGGCTTTGCCGTTCCGTTTTAAAATCGTTAAAATTTTGTCATCAATATGATCCATGTTTTAATACCATCCTCTACAAATATTTATATATATATTATCTTACATTCTAAAGAAAAAGTAAATATGATTCGAAAATTTAAATTTAGAATCCATTTATATATTACAATTTCTACAGCACTATACATAAAATCGTTTATTCAGCCAGATGGAAATCCGTATTCATATCAGAAAAATGCGCCTGAAATCCCGGCGTCATATATATGGCACCGTCTGTACCTGTAATCTCACATTCAATACCCGGCAGACTGTTAATATACGCTAACCCTTTTTGGGGTCCCAATACAAAAACGACTGTCGTCAGTATATCACTGAGCATGCCTGCATGTTCTACATCCTGATTGATAACAATAGAATCACTCATCACACCGGAATCAGCCGGCCTGCCTGTACGAGGATCAAAAATATGGCAGTACCGAACGCCATCTTGGATGAAGTAGCGTTCATAGTCTCCGGATGTAGATAAGGATTGATTTTCAATCGCTATAATGCCTAAATACTCACCGTTTTTATCGGACCGTGGATGTTTCATGCCAATATTCCACGCTTTGCCCTTACTATTCTTTCCCAATGCATACATCGAGCTGGAACCCATATTAATCAAGCCGTTTTCAATGTGATGCTTTTCATATATCTTGCGGATTTCATCAACGGCATATCCTTTCGCTACACCACCCAAATCAATAGACATGCCTTTTTTTGCCAGCATGACACTATGATCTTCCGGACGCAGCAGGATATCTTTATAGTTGACAAGCTGCAGTGCCGCTTGGATTTCTTCTTCTGAAGGAATATGCTGTCCTTCATTGCCAATCTGCCAAAGGTTTGTCATGATGCCTACAGATATATCCCATTCTCCCTGTGTTTTTTCTGAATATGATTTAGCAAAATCAATCATTTCATACACAGCCGGGTCTACCTGTACATACGATACGCCTGCAGCGGCATTAATTTTACTAACATCACTGGCCGGATCTTGTGCACTGGCCAATGTATCAATTTGTTCAATGCGTTGAAAACTTTCATTCACAGCTTCTTTGGCTTCTTTCCCAGTGGCCCGCAGTGAAACAGTCGTATCCATTGCCACACCGCTTCTATCAAAAGAAGACTCCGGACGCAAAGCGCATCCGGAGCAACTCATGATAACCAGGAAAGCTGCGGCAAGGATATACCTTGCTTTACTTTTCCAGTTCATATTATTAACCTATTTTTTCTTCCGTTTTAGCAGCTGCAACCATCGATGCAATTGCTTTAGTCGGACATTTTGCGACACAGGTTGCTTCTTCGCAATCGTGGCAGATAGCCGGATTAACGACAGCAAGATGATCTACAACTTTGACGCCGCCTTCGTGTGCACAGTTTCTCATGCAGAGACCGCAGCCAATGCAGGCAGCAGAGCAATCTTTACGAGCAACAGCGCCCATTTCTTTCGAAGAGCAGCTAACGCTGACTTTTGCACTAATCGGCAAGAGTTCGATAACGTGATTCGGGCAAATACTTGCGCATTTGCCACAGCCTGTACAGAGATTCTTGTCAACATGAGGCAAGCCATTAGCACCCATTGTCATGGCACCAAACGGGCAGGCACGAACACAGTTGCCAAAACCAAGGCAGCCAAATTTACAGAATTTAGGACCCTGCTGTACTGTTTTAGCAGCAGCGCAGTCATGAACGCCTTTATATTCAAAAGCGAGTTTGGCAATGCCATTGCCGCCGCGGCAACGGATATGCGCATATTTCGGTTCCGTTTCTTCTGCAACTTTGCCAGTCAATTTTGCTACAACAGCAGCAACTTCAGCTTTGCCAGGTACGCAAAGGTTAGGCGGAACTTCCGGGTCAAGAACAACTGCTTCTGCATATTTAGCACAGCCGGCAAAACCGCAGGCACCGCACTGGCCTTTCGGCAGTGCTTCTTCTACTTCGCCGATGAGCGGATTTTCTTCCATAGCAAATTTCTTGTCTGCGAATGCAAGGATAAAGCCGAAGACGATACCGATGCCGACCATGACAGCAACTACAGAAATTGCTATTTGCGTCATATTCATATCCATGATATTACTTCCAACTCCTTTGCGTTATATCATACCGGAGAAACCAAGGAATGCCAAGGCTAACATACCGGCAACGATAAAGGCAATTGGTGTTCCTTTCAAAGCATGGGGAACATCCGCATAGTCCAATTTTTCACGGCAGCTTGCCATCAAGATCAATGCTACAGCAAAGCCCAAACCGGAGCCAACGGCAAATACGAGGTTTTCAAGGAAATTATAATTGTTTGTAATACTGATTACCGGTACGGACAATACGATACAGTTCGTAGCGATAAGCATGAGGTAAATGCCCCACATGTTATATAATGTCGGAGACATTTTTTTGATGACAATTTCCAACAGCTGTACGAAGCTTGCGATTAAGACAACGAAAGAAATCGTACGGAGGAATGTCAAATCAAGGGGTACTAATACAAAGTTATACAGCAACCATGCAAGTACAGTACTCATTGTGAGGACGGAAGTTACAGCAAAGCCCATACCTACAGAAGCGTTCAGGTTTTTGGATACACCAAAGAAGATACACAGGCCGAGGAACTTAGTCAATACGAAGTTGTTAACGAGTACTGCCCCGACGAACAGCGTAAAGTATTCCATTATCCTTCACTCCCTTTCAGTTGTTTTGCTTTTTCGCGAGATTCATTCCACATTTTAAGACCAGCCATCATGAAGCCGATAAGCATAAATGCTCCTGGCGGCAATGCCATGATAAGTGCCGGCTGGAAGGACGGACCAAAGAGGTCAACGCCGAGCAATGTACCATTACCCAATACTTCACGAACGACGGAAATAACAAGCATGGCAATGGTAAAGCCAATACCCATGCCCATGCCGTCGAGGAAGGATACGACAATACCGTTCTTCGATGCAATAGATTCAGCACGAGCCAAGATGATAGCAAATACAACGACCAAGTCGAGATATACGCCGAGGGCTTTGTACAAATCCGGTGCATATGCCTGCAAGAACAGCTGTACGCATGTTACGATAGTAGCAATACATGTAATATATACAGGTACACGTACTTTTTTGTTGATTAATTTACGAATAATAGAAACAACTACGTTGTTTGAGGTAATAACGAACCATACAGTCAACCCCATGGTCAGCCCATTGACAACACTTGTTGTAACAGCAAGGCCTGGGCACAAGCTCAATGCTAAGACGAAGTATGGGTTTTCTTCAATAATGCCTCTAGTAAATACTTTCCAAAGACTCATTATTATTTACCCCCCATCTGTGCTGCTTTTTCAACAGCTTCTTTTACACCAGCGGTAAAGGCACGAGAAGAAATGGTAGCACCTGTCATAGCCTGAATCTTATCTTTTACGCCATGTTCTTTAGTAACTTCCAAGTTTTCAATTTTTTTGCCTTTGAACTGATCTTTAAACGGAGATTTAGCGCCTTTATCACCAAGGCCCGGTGTTTCGTTGGCTTCCAATACGGTGTAATCCAATACAGTGCCGTCAGTCGATACAGCTGTCAGCAGCTTAATCGGGCCGCCGTAGCCTTTCGGAGCCGTCGGGATAATGTAGGCAATTTTTTGACCGCCTTTTTCAGCGATGAATGTATCTTTTTCGCCTTGAACTTCTACGAATTTATCAGCATCTGGAACCAATGTCTTCATAGATTCTTGTTTCATTTGTTCCGCTTTTTCATGGGCTGTCGGGACTGTAATAAATGCTACGGCACCAATAATACAACCGGAAACAAGACAAGTAAGGACAAGGTTCATTGCGACATGGACGATGCCGCCTTCATGTTTTTCTGCCATTTTATTTAGCCCCCTTTGTCTTTACTTCACCAAAGACTTTAGGTTTAACCAAACGGTCGATGAGCGGTGTCAATGCGTTCATGAGCAAGATAGAATAGCAGACACCTTCCGGATAACCGCCAAGGATACGAATCAATACGGTAATAATGCCGCAACCTAAAGCAAAAATCATCTGACCTTTTAAGGTAATCGGAGCAGTAACCATATCTGTTGCCATGAAGAATGCGCCGATGATTAAGCCGCCGGCCATCATTTCAAATAAAGCAACATTCGGGCCATAGCCAATGCCCATGAGAACACCGACTGTAGCAATCATGATAACAGGAACCTGCCAATGTACATAGCCTTTATAAATAAGGTATAAGCCGCCGAGAACCAAAAGCACCGTAGATGTTTCACCTAAGGAACCATTACGTGTACCGATGAAAAGGTTTTGGTAAATCGTACCCCAGTCGTTGGTACCAAAGAGTTGGAACAAGGCATCCGTGCCGCCGTGTTTGAAAACATTCAGCGGTGTAGCACCGGCAACGCCATCAACAACAGTACCATTGAGCTGTGTCCAAGTGGTCATAGCAACAGGCCAGGAAACCATCAAGCCGGCACGGCCAACGTGAGCCGGGTTAAAGAGGTTGGCACCCAAGCCGCCCATAGCTTGTTTACAGACGACAATCGCCAAGAAGGAACCAACGATGCTCATCCACCACGGAAGGGTCGGCGGGCAGCACATAGCCATCAAAAGGCCAGTGATGACGGCAGAACCATCTTTGATGGTAATCTTTTTATGCATCATTTTTTCCCATAAAAATTCGAAAACAACTGCAGAAACAATGGCTACGACGATATTGGCAAGTGCATTCATACCAAAGTAATATACGCCAAATGCTGCAGCAGGCACGAGAGCTGCGACAACACTCCACATAATTTTAGGAATTGTTTCATTGCAGCGAACATGCGGTGAAGATGATACAGTAAGTTTTAATTCCTGCATGTCTTTAGCATCCTTTCCTATAGTTTGTCCTTTAGCTTCTGGACTCATGATATCCCTTCTTCCATTAGTTCTTACGCTTTTTTAGCAGCGGCTTTTTCTTGAGCAGCTCTCTGAATAGCCTTGACCTGCGCTTTTGCGTTGCGGATATACTGGACAATATTGCGTTTTGCCGGGCAGGTGTATACGCAGCTGCCGCATTCAACGCAGTTCATAACACCGTATTCCATGCATTTATCCCATGCCTGGCAGGATGAGAAGATACTGAGCTGGCTCGGGATGAGGCCCATCGGACATGCTTCTACGCAACGACCGCAGCGAATGCACGGTTCTTCTACGCCGACTTGGCATTTTTCCGGAGACAATGCCAAAATACCGGAAGCGCCTTTTGTAATAGGAACATCAAGCTGGTATTGTGCAAGACCCATCATCGGGCCGCCGCCGATTACGCGATCCGGCTGTGTTGTAAAGCCGCCGCAGTAATCAATAGCTTCCTGGAAAGTCGTGCCAATACGAAGCCGTAAGTTTTTCGGTTCTTTGATGCAGTCGCCTGTAACAGTAGTAAGACGTTCAATGAACGGAATACCATGGCAGACAGCATCGGTAATAGCGATAACCGTACCTACGTTGCTGACAACGCAGCCTACGTCCATAGGAAGTCCGCCCGGTTCAACCTGGCGGCCTGTGCAGGCTTCAATCATCATTTTTTCAGCGCCCTGCGGATATTTTGTTTTGCAGGCAACAACCGTTACGCCCGGAATATCTTTGAAAGCTTCCGTCAAATTCTTAATAGCTTCCGGTTTGTTGTCTTCAATACCGATGAAGCCTTTTTGAACGCCTAACGCCTTCATGCAAATCTGAACACCTGTAACGAGTTTTTCTGTCGTTTCTTTTTCAACCATGGAACGATAATCGCATGTCAAATACGGTTCGCATTCAGCACCGTTGACAATAAAAGAATCAACAGGTTTGTTCGGAGCCAATTTTACATGAGCCGGGAATGTAGCACCGCCGCAGCCAACTACGCCGGCTTTTTTAATCAGTTCAATGATTTCTTTGCTATCGAGCTGTTTCCAGTCATGTTCTTCTGGAATTCCTTCAGCCCATTCGTCTTTGCCATCAGCCTGGATGACAACAGCCATGCATTTGACCATCATGTTGTGCGGCATCGGAGCCACTTTGATGACCTTACCGGAAGTAGATGCATGAATGTCAGCATGCAAAAATGCATCGCTGGTCCCAATCAGCTGGCCTTTTTTTACCAAATCGCCTACCTTGACGGTCGGAGTACAAGGAGCACCAAAATGCTGACTCATCGGGATGACTACTTGTGCCGGTACTGCCGGGGTTTCTATCGCCTTGTCTTTAGCATAGATTTTACCATCGTCAGGATGGACCCCACCTCTTTTAAAGGTATTCAACATCAAAAATCACCTCATTAATATATAATGAAAAATAATAAAAACATGAAGCAACTAATTGAAAGATACGATACTAAAAGTGCACCTGTCTGCCATATTACCAGCCCACAGCCCGTTTTTTAATAAAAACAAAATATTGCAGACGCGTACACTTTTGATTCCGACTACACCACATCGTTTCTCCAAGGAGTATGCCCCTTTTCATGCTCTTTGCACACACAAAAAAGCATGCGATGCAGCCGGCCCATCCTTTCATTCGGTATAAAGCCAAAATTCACATGAGCCGACTGCAGGATAAAACTTGCGAATGAAAGATTATTTTCGTTGCCGAAGCTTACTTTCAATCGCCTATATTATATCATCAAGTATGATAATATTCAATGTGAAAATTATAGCAATAACGGCAATATATCTGATTTTTTAGTAGGTCTTATGCATATTGCACACGGCTAAAAGAATTAAAAAAATTCAATAAATATTCAAAACAGCATATTTATCTGATTTACAAAATTTCTACCAAAGAGGTGTTTTTTTGCTTCGTTTATCGTTTTATGTATAAAAAAATATTTATATCATTTTTACATACATCGCATCTCTGTTTTTTTTAATAAAATCATCAGGAACCATGTACTATTTATCACATATTCCCTTTGCATTTTATGCATAGCAAAACGGGATGCCGCACGAAGCGGCATCCCGTTTTAGCGTAAGGACGCATGATGGCAAAACGCATCATACCCCCCTTCTCTTATTCTACTCGTTTATTATTACTTATTTTTCTTTAAATCTAAAGCCGTCTTAATTAATCCTTTAAAGAGAGGATGGGCTTTGGTCGGACGAGATTTAAATTCCGGATGGAACTGGCAGCCAACAAACCACGGATGATCTTTTAATTCAACGATTTCTACCAAACGGTCATCTGGGGACGTACCGGAAAGAACGAGGCCGGCATTGACCATTTCCGTACGGTATTTATTGTTGAATTCCCAGCGATGACGATGCCGTTCATAAATAAGGTTGGTGCCGTATACTTCATGTGCTTTAGTACCTTCTACCAATTTGCACGGGTACAGTCCCAAACGCATCGTTCCTCCTTTGTCGGATACGTCAACCTGATCTGGCATCAAGTCGATAACCGGGAATTTGGCATCTTCATTAAATTCAGAAGACGTAGCGCCTTCCAAGCCAACGACGTGGCGGGCAAATTCCATAACGGCGCACTGCATCCCTAAGCACAAGCCAAGGTACGGTACTTTGTGTTCACGGGCATACTGTACAGCGCGGATTTTGCCTTCGACACCGCGATTGCCAAAACCGCCTGGAACGACGATGCCGTCAATTCCTTTGAAAACTTCATCCATGGAAACAGCCGGATCTTCCAGCGTTTCTGAATCAATCCAATGGATATGTACTTTTGTTTTATACGCAATACCAGCATGATTCAATGCTTCTGCAACGCTGAGGTATGCATCATGGAGTGCAACATATTTGCCAACAAGGGCAATGTCCAAATCATTTTCCGTATGGTAAATATCGTCTACCATCTTTTTCCAGTCTTCCATGTCGCAAGGTTTATCCGGCAGCGCTAATTTGTCCAAAACGATTTTATCCATACCTTCTTCCGAAAGGAGAAGCGGTACTTCATAAATACTGTTTAACGTTTTATTTTCAATAACAGCTTCTTTGTCAATATCGCAGAACAAAGCCAATTTTTCTTTCATTTCATCGGAAAGAGGACGTTCAGTACGGCAAACAATAATATCCGGCTGGATACCAATGCTGCGCAGTTCTTTGACACTGTGCTGCGTCGGTTTTGTTTTCAATTCTCCTGCAGCGCCGATATACGGTACGAGCGTAACATGAATGTACAGCACGTCATTGCGCCCTACTTCTTTTTTTATCTGGCGAATTGCTTCCAAGAACGGCAGGCTTTCAATGTCGCCAACCGTACCGCCGATTTCCGTAATGACAACATCGGCATTGTCATCATCGCCTACACGATAGACACGGTTCTTAATTTCGTTGGTAATATGGGGAATAACTTGTACCGTATGTCCCAGATAATCGCCGCGGCGTTCTTTCTGCAAGACGGACCAGTAAATTTTACCAGTAGTAACGTTGGAGTTTTTCCCTAAGTTAATATCAATAAAACGTTCATAATGACCTAAATCCAAATCTGTTTCTGTACCGTCGTCGGTAACAAATACTTCACCGTGCTGATACGGACTCATCGTACCAGGGTCTACGTTGATGTATGGGTCAAATTTTTGAATCGTAACTTTAAACCCGCGATTTTTCAGCAAGCGGCCCAATGCTGCTGCTGTAATACCTTTACCTAAAGAAGACACAACCCCGCCTGTAACAAATATGTATTTAGCCATAATTCCTCCCTGCTGAGCCTCTGCTCATATCATTCAATTATAATTGATTCTATAGTAAGCTTATTGTTATTATATTACATTTTTTCAGGAGCAGAAACCCCTAAAATTGCCAAACTGTTGGCAATCGTAATGCGGACAGCCGTAACCAATGCCAAGCGAGCTTTTTCCAGTTCTTTATCTTCCTGGATAATACGGCAGTGATTATAAAATGTATGGAAGAGTCCTGCCAATTCATACACATAATGTGCAATGCGGTGCGGAGCCCGTTCACGGGCAGCCCGCTGAATTTCTTCCGGAAAAGCTGCCATTTTCTTAATTAATTCCAATTCTTGTTCATCTTTCAATGTATCCCATTTTACATCGGACCAGTCCATATCGAGATGGACACCGGCTTCTTTCGCCTGGCGGTAAATGCTGTAAATACGGGCATGGGCATATTGAATATAATATACCGGATTTTCATTGCTGTGCGATTTAGCCAAATCCAAGTCAAAATCCAGCTGCGTATCTAAAGACCGCATAATAAAGAAATACCGGGCTGCATCGGTTCCCACTTCTTCAATCAGTTCATTCAGCGTAATTGCCTGTCCTGTCCGTTTGGACATTTTAACAGGCTTGCCGTCGCGAAACAGGCTGACCATCTGCAGCAGCAATACTTCTAATTGTTTGGGGTCATACCCAAGAGCCGCAATTGCAGCTTTAACGCGCGCAACGTATCCATGATGGTCGGCACCCCAAATATTGATTAACGATTTAAAGCCGCGGTCGTATTTATTTTTATGGTAGGCAATATCTGCAGCCAAATAAGTCGGTACGCCGTTGTCACGAATAACCACGCGGTCTTTATCATCGCCGTAGTCTGTCGATTTCAGCCACAAGGCACCGTCTTTTTCATAGATTTTACCGCGTTCCTGCAGTACTTTGCAGGCAGCTTGTACCGCATCCGGATGAAGCGTCCGTTCACTGAACCAATTATCATAATGTACATTGAAATGAGCCAAATCCCGTTTCAGGGCCTTTAATTTTTCTGCATATGCACGGTCTTTAAAAATTTCCAGCCGTTCTTTTTCCGGCATGTCGAGGTATTTATCCCCGTCTTGGTCAATAATAGCCTGAGCCGTTTCGATAATATCATGACCATGATAGCCGTTTTCCGGAATTTCCGACGGTTTACCAAGCAGTTCCAAATAGCGGGCATTGACGGAAATCGCCAAATTATTCATCTGGTTGCCTGCATCATTGATGTAATATTCAGCCTGCACATTATACCCAGCAGCACGAAGCAGGTTGACAAGGGCACTGCCGTAGGCAGCTCCCCGCCCATGGCCAACGTGCAGCGGACCTGTCGGATTGGCGCTGACATATTCGACCTGTACAGTATCATCCTGGCGGCACGGCATCTTACCGTGTCAGCACCTGCTGCCAAAATATTTTTCAGTGTGTCGTAAATCACGTCGTGCTTCAAGAAAAAATTAATGAACCCGGCACCGGCAATTTCTGCGCGATCCAGCCATGTATACTGCATCTGATCCACAATCGCCTGGGCAATCAATTTAGGTGCTTTATGGGCTACACGAGCTGACTGCATCGCAATATTGCTTGCAAAATCACCAAATTCTTTTTGAGGCGGTACTTCCAGATTAATCTGCGGATAACTGCCTTCTGGAAGAGCCCCTGCTTTTACAGCTTTTTCCAAAGCCTCAGCAATGCCCTGTTTCAATAATTCTTTCATTTCCATTCGCGTGATCCTCCTGCACTGTTATCGTCAATTGTGTATAATTGGAACCAATATCTTCCAGATTCACATCATAGCCAAGCCGAATTGTACCGATGCCGTCTTCAAGCTGTACACTGCATTCATAGGTCTTGATCGTAACGATAAATTCTCCCATAGCTGTCGTATATTTTGAGCGAGAAACCTTTCCTTGGCGATATTCCTGCCGCTGATGCACTTTTCCCAACCGCAGCAGCATGACCGCTCCGTCCGGCAATATTTTGATGACGGTCGTCACGCCCTTCATATCTGTCAATTCACTTTCTTCGTACACAATATACTGCGTCTGTTCTTTGATATAAAATTTTCCTTCAGAAACAAGTTCCACTTTTAGTTCTTGTCCCTCTTCGTTCCGTTGGACACTTTCTACTTTTACTAAGACAGGTTTCAATGGCTTCCAACCTTTCCTATCAATAATCCAATAGTGCTATTATATAACAAGTGCCAAGAAAAAGAAATAGTTTATTTGGCGATTTACAGCTTATCTCCGCCATTTTTCATTTCAATTAATGAGGACCAATATTTTTTGGGCATGAAAGAACGGCGCACGGTTTCATTTCGCCGCTCTGCAATCGCGATGGTCTGATAATACCGCTGCCACAATGCGGCAAACCCCGCTTCATCATCCGAAGTGTGAATTGGCTGCTTCGTTTGGGGAATTTCCACCATTGTCAAAGTATGTCTGTCATAATATACACCCATATGCCGCTTGATATCATGAATAACCCATCGTTCATTGGACAGCCGTTTGGCAAAATGGGGCGCCATAACGGGAACTACACAGCACGTCGGCGCAATCGGACAATACAGCATGCCGTCTGATAATTCACGAAACCGCACCAGCCCCAGCAGTTTGTGCCGTTCATTGCTGCTTTTTCTAGCCCACTGCCGTATTTCCCAAAGAGCCGGTTCATGCAGGTGATACAAAAAATCACGCCGCAGCCGAAATGCCTGCCGCAAATACTGCAGCATTTTCATTTCCCGCTGCGGCTGTTCCGCTAAAAATGCATAGTACAAAAAATGCGCCGTTTTAGCACCGCATTGTTCCTGCAGACTGTCCAAAATCCGGCGGGCTTTTTTTTCTTCTGTCTGTACAAACTGTTCGCCGCCAAATAAAGACGGCGCAGATACTGCGCGTATATCTTCTATTTGCGTTATGCCGTCATGCCACCCATCAAACACAGCGGATAAAAAACCAAAAAAAGTGGCATCGTATGTATAAATCATGACTGTCCCCCTGTATCAAACAAGCTCGTCATTTCATAAGCACGCTGCGCTTCTTTCGCTGCTAACCGGCTGCGAATGTCTTCCGGCCGCATAGATTCTCCATAAAATTTCCCCTTGCAGGTAATAAAATATTTCGCACGCTTCATCACAATCCCCAGCCGGCGCAGACTGTCATACGATAAAAAAGCCTGTCTGCGGGCTGCGCAGATACGCTTTGCAGACGTAACGCCAATGCCGGGAACACGCAGCAGCATATGATACGATGCCCGGTTGACTTCAACGGGAAATAATTCAAGATGACGCAGTGCCCAGCATGCTTTGGGATCTAACTGCAAATCAAAATCAGGCGCTGCGTCCGTCAGTATTTCATCGGCCGAGAATTGATAAAACCGCAGCAGCCAGTCTGCTTGATATAAGCGATGTTCCCGCAGTAACGGCGGCTTGGCAAGAGCCGGCAGATTTTTTCCCGTCAGTACGGGCACATAGGCCGAATAATACACCCGCTTCAGATTGACATGTCGATACAAGGCTTCACTTAAATGCAGTATCGTCCGGTCGCTGTCTGGCGTAGCGCCAATAATCAACTGTGTTGTCTGCCCGGCCGGAACAAATGACGGAGCTTTCTTGCTTTTTCTGCGGTTTTCCCTCCGTTCGGCAATACCGCTGCGAATTTCCCGCATAGGCAGGAGTATCGTTTCTTTTGTTTTCTGCGGTGCCAATAGTTTTAAACTTTGTGAAGACGGCAGTTCAATATTGACGCTCATCCGGTCCACGTACCGTCCTAATTCCTGGATGAGTCTGCTGTCCGTACCGGGAATTCCCTTCATATGAATATAGCCGTTAAATTTCTTTTCTTCTCGTAAAATTTTTGCTGTCCGAATCAGCAGTTCCGTCGTTTCATCAGGACTGCGGAATACACCGGAACTCAAGAACAACCCTTCGATATAGTTTCTCCGATAAAAAGCGATCGTCAAATCAGCTATCTCTTCCGGAGACATCATGGCTCTAGGAGTGTCATGACTGCAGCGATTTACACAGTAGGCACAATCATATATACAATAATTAGTCATTAAGATTTTTAACAACGATACGCAGCGGCCATCTGCCGACCAGGTATGGCAAATACCACTATACGCACCATTGCCAATGCCGCTTTTTTCATTGGCCCGCCTGCTGCCGCTCGATGAACAGGATACATCGTATTTCGCAGCATCACTCAAAATGGTTAATTTTTTCATTATCCTATCCCAATCCAAGCGAATTCCCTCCTTTTTTCTTCTTATCATACCATACTGCCTGTTATATTTCAAACGTATGTTCTTTATATTCTGCAAAAAAAAGAGACTGTCACACAACGTGACAGCTCCCTTTGCGACATTGTTTCGTATATATGCTGTTGTACGGACTAAAAAATAAACCTTTCTCTGTTACCGCCTGCATATCGAATTATAAATGCAGTCCTTCTTTGAGTTTTGCAAAGATTTTTTCTTCTTCTTCCGTCATAGTACGGCCCAAATCAATATGCAGTTCTTCTCCCTTGCTCTTAGCTTTGTTTTGTGTATGCGGATCGCCGCTTTTGGCACTGTCATCACGAATAATCATCTATCTGTCCTCCTTTGACTGTATATATTGATTATATCATATTTTTCTTGGCATTTCCTCATAAAAAAGACTGCTGCACGAAGCAGCAGTCCTTAGTGGTTTTCATGCTTAGCTGGCAGCATGCATGCCAGACTTAGAGTAATGTTTTGGGATCTGGATATGCTTTGACATCATCAGCAATTTTCTTAGCGATTTCATCAATAGCCGCTTCCTGGTCATCTTGCAGAGAGGATTTAAAATCCAAAGACGGTTCAAGAAGTTCACACTTTTTAAATTGATTCTGAACGTAATCTACCATTGTCTTATATGCAGCAGATGCCCAGCTGTGATTGCCGATAACAGCTACTTTGCGGTTTTGATACATCAGCGTCTTCAAATCATGCAGGAAGTTTTCCATCGGCAGGAACAGATTTAAGTTGTACGTAGGCGCTGCCAATACGAGATGGCTGTATTCCCATGCTTTAGCCGTCACATAGGAAGAATGGGTTTTGGATACGTCATAAAGGCGAACGTCTTTGATACCTTGTTCGCTCAGTTTATGCGCCAATACACAGGCTGCGCGCTGCGTGTTGCCGTAAATGGATGCAAACGCAATAACAACGCCTTTCTTTTCCGGTACATATTTTGCCCAATGGAGATATTTGTCAATGATATAGCCAATCGTTTCCGGCGTACGGAATACAAGGCCGTGAAGCGGGCAAATGTAATCAATCGGAAGACCGGAAGCCTTTTTCAATACATTGACAACCTGCGGGCCAAATTTGCCAACAATGTTGACATAATACCGGCGTGCAGAATCCAAATAGTTTTCTTCATAGTCTACCTGGTCTGCATAGACATTGCCCGTCGTGCCAAACATACCGAAAGCATCGGCACTAAACAATACTTTGTCCGTTAAATCATATGACATAATGACTTCCGGCCAGTGAACCATCGGGGCTTTAACAAACTGAAGAGTATGTTTGCCTAAAGCAAGCTGATCGCCTTCTTTTACATTGACATACCGTTCCGGCATGGGCGTGCGGAAAAATTGTTCAAACAGCTTAAATGTCTGCGGCTGTGCAATGATTTTTGCTTCCGGATGTTTTTCAAGTAGTGCTACTGCAGAGCTGGCATGGTCCGGTTCCATATGCTGAAGGATAAAATAATCCAGTTTACGGCCATGAAGCAGATGTTCTACATCTTCAAGAAATTCGTCACGGCAGCTTTTATCCATGGCATCGACAACGCATGTTTTTTCATCGTCAATAAAATACGAATTGTACGTAACGCCTTCAGGAATTGGGAAGATACGTTCAAATAATTCCGTTCCGAAATCATTGCATCCCATCCAATAAATGCCATTTTTAATTTCTTCTACACAATACATGAATGATAAACCTCCTTATAAAAAACAATCATCGATTTATATTTACTTACCCTATCATATCATGTTTTTCCACAATTTAAAATAGATAGCAATGAAAAATCTTTATTGTTTTGTAGCTTTTCCATTATCCTTGCCGCCGGACTGTGCCTTAGACGTGCTGCTTTTCGTATCACTGCCCGTTGCATTGCCCGACGCACTTTCACTGTTCACTCGTGAAGCAGACGAGTCGCGTGCCGTTTCTGCCGTATTTGATTCTGCACGGCGCGGTTCTTCTGCCGCACTGCGGCTCACTGTTTCAGATGCACTCGGTCCGCTGCCAATCGAATCGGCTTCGTCCACCAACCGGTCTACGAGCTGCTGCAGTACATCTTTATCGGCTTCTGACAAATCTTTGCCGCTGGACAATAATTCCTGCGCCTGTGCTGCCAGCGATCTAGCCTGTGATCTTGCTTCTCCCTTGCTGATGCTGCCGGACTGATAATCCCGGTTCAATTCCCGCAGGGAACTGGAAATTTCCATCGTTTTGCTGCGAATGCGGGACGCTGCAATTTCTCCACTCCGCTGTTTAGCCGCATCGGCATCATGCATCTTTTTATCTTCTTCACGGCTTTCCAGCAGTTCCTCCTGCTGCTGTTCTGAAACCTTAGCCAGAGAATCTGCCGTAACATGCGTTCCCACATAGTATTCATATCCCATATAGCCGAGGATAACAATCGGAATACAAAGAAGCAGTATTTCTACCTTGCGCATATGGGCAGCCCGTTTCCAGCTGATCACGTTGCGGCGCCGACGTTCCATAATCAGGACAATCACGACAATCGCCACGATAAGGAACAATGCAATATAAATGAATAATTTATGCCAAACGGTCGCTTGGAGCTGAATTTGGGAAGGGTTGTCATTGTTCAGGCTCCACATGTACGTACTGCCCGGTGTATCTGCTTTTGTACTGTTGCTGGTAACCTGCGTACCCGAAGGAAAGGACACGATATATTCCAAATCTGCGCCGTTTTCCTCTATAGGCATGCCCAAACGCAGCGCCTGAATGCTGTCGCTTGTGTAACTGTAGTCAATATAATAGGTCGAACAAATCAATCCGTCGTGCGTCTTATGAACGATACGGTCTACAGAACTCTTATTAGCTCCGTCTTTCGTAATCGTTTTCATGGCACGAAATCCCTCGCCATTATTGTTGCTGTAATCCATAATAGTATAATTTCGCTTTTGAAAATCGTCTGCATCTGCGCGGAGTTTTTTCTGCCCTTGCGCTGTATCGGATACTTTCAGGACATCCTGGGTTTCACTACCATCATCATGAATAATAGTTTGTGCCCGAAACCCGGAAAGCAGCAGTAAAGCCGCCATCAAGACAACTGTCAAGCCTACTTTTAGATACGATTTCATGATAGCCTCTCTTTCTTAGTATACGGGGTTATTCTTCTTTCGGCGGCACCATGCCGGGTTCTACAATACGGGGTTTGTCAAAGGCTTTTCCCGTGCTGCTCTTTTTCGTTGTGCCCTTCTGCTGTTCCCTCGTCGCTTCGATAGCTGCGCCGTTACTGCAGGATTCCAACGGAACGCCATTAATAAAAATACCTTCAATAACGCCGTCTCCTTTTTTAATTCGTATGCTGGCGATGACGCTGTCCTTGTTGGTAATATCATAAATGCCATCCGTATGTTCCGGTGCGATGCGATACCGGTCAAAGCCGACTTTAAACTGAACCATGCCGTCATGAAACGCGACTACTTTCGCTTTCATATAGTCACTGCCCCGTCCCGGTTTATCGGCAGAAGCTCCTTCAATTTGTATTAATCCATCTGCATTACGGGAAATTTGCACATAAATAAGCTGTCCTTCTTCCGGAGCTGTTTCATCCAGCCATTTCGTCGTATCTTCCGGAAAAACAATCCGCACATAGTCCGTTCCAAATGCAGATACTTCCAATCTCGGCAGACACTGCCACTGATACGGTATGCCGTCTACGCTGATATTATGCCAGCGCCAGCCAATATAGCCAAATACTCCCAGCTGAATAATGACGACAAGTAAAAAAATCATCCATTTATTTCTGCCGTCAGGAGAAAATTTAAATTTTATTGCTTTCATTTACGTGTTTCTCCTTCCTTAGCCCATGGTGAACGGCTAAAATGACGTTTGGGTTTGACCGGAGCCTGCTTATCAGACTGCCAAGGAGAAGTCATTGGCTTGGCTTCTTTAGGTGCGTCAGGTATTTTTCTAGTCTGCATGCGGGACTGCGGTGCCGTCGGCAGCGCCATCTCATCGGGATCATGAAATACCGGTGCCACAAATAAAGACTGCGGTTTTTCTTTTGGTATAACCGTATCCGTATGCTGCGGCGGTGTATAGGAAACCGTATCCGGTTCGGGCATATGAATCTGTTTCATCCATTCTGCCAGCGTATCGGCATCTTCTGCCGCATCTTTCGTTTCCAGCGGGGATTCATCCTGCGGCACATACGGCACTGTATCTTCGGAACGCTGTTTCTGCCTGTCTCCCCGCACCGTAGCGGAAGCATGTTTTAGATGACTGCGCCGTTCAGAACGCAGCGCTGCTGCTTTGCGGCTTGAAGAAGTGCGCCGCAGCTGCACAATCACTAATACCAAAACAACAATAGCCACAACAGGCACTAGCGGTGAAAAGCTGGTGCCAATCAAGAAGGATACTACCAAGCTGGCCAAAATAAGAATCCCAAATTTAGTATGATTCATGCGGTGCGTATTAAAGCCCTGCAGTGTTTCATAAAATCCTAAAAACAGCATGTACAGTGACGATACAATCAACGGCACGGAAGAATACAGGCCATTGCGTACCAATATCGTTTCACAAGCCAAAACAACAGGAATACCTGTATATACGACAGGCCCCCACAGACGTTTTTTTACGCCTTTGGCCAGCAAAGCGGCAATCGCCAAAAACAACACGATCGTGATAAGCGTCGTTGTCCAATGAAATCCTTGAATATCTGCTACGCCGTGCCAAGAGAAAGGCATGCAGGAAATTAACAAAGAGCCAGCTGCTACAAAGCGGCCAAACCAGCGGAACGGAACCCCCCAGGCTTTACGGATATCGATTGTATATCCGCTGAGCATAATGACAACCGCCAAGGCGGCCATCATGAGAAAGGGAATATAATCCGTATCCCGCGCAGCCAGGCCAAAGGCCGCAAACACAGTCACCGTCATCATCCAGGAAAAAATAGAAAGCCGGAGTTCATCCTGATTTTGGCCAAGAACAAGATAAAAAGGAAGGGGCAGTATAATCATCACCCATAAAAAAGCCGTGCCGCCTGCAGCATTCAGCGGCCCGCCCACAGCAGCCCAAACCAACACGGACAGACAGTAAACTGCCAGCCCCCCTACAGACCGCAGCAAATATACTGCCGGTAAAGTAAGCACAGCACTGGCGGCAATATAATCGGCTGTGTCCCAGCCAATATAAAAAGTCTGTTCTGCCATCGCCATGACAACAAAGACAATCATACTATGAACGACGGCTACTGCTTCACCGGGAAGCGTTCCCTGCCGTTCCTGAAACATAGCCATGCCTACGCCAAGCTGTGAAAGTATGAGCAGCAACACGGCAAGTATCGTTCGGATTACTGTGGAAATTTGATACCAAACATGCGCCGCTCCCCAAATCAGCGCCATGCCAATGATAGAAAATCCTACGACAGCTAATATGCTGTATATCGATATGCCCATGCTCGTGTCATGCGAAGGTCTGTATGCCTGACATATATGCTTTTCGGCTTCTGCAGAAATCCATCCTTTGGATACCCATTCTTTTGTTTCGCGTTCCAGCCATTTCTTACTATTTTTTATCATCGTCTACTGCCTCCCAGGCAAGATTATGTATCGTAATGTATACGCACCATCAGTATATCACAAAATACGCGTTTCCCATACACAAAAAAAAGACTTTACCCATTTTTTCAGGGTAAAGTCCCTATTATTCTAATCGTATTTATTTTACGATTAATACCGGGCATTCGGAATGCGTAACGACATAGCTGCTGACAGAACCCATAAATAATCCTTTTAACGGTCCTAAGCCGCGGCTGCCCATTACGATGAGATCGGCATTGTATTTCTTGGCAACAGACAATACTGCCGGACCAGGGGAACCGACTTCAAAGACACTTTTGACTTCGATGTTTTGCGGAATGGCCTTGGCAAAATCATCCAGTACGCCTTTCCCTTCTTCTTCCATGTCCAATGCAACTTGTTCCGTAACATAGCCGCTGGCATTCGGAATCTGGTCAAAATTGGAAATAACCGAAACGATATTGGCTACGTAAACCAAAGTAATCGTAGCACCCAACGAAGAAGCAATAACGACAGCATGTTCCAATGCCCGTTTGGAATTGACGGAACCATCGGTTGGCACGATAATATTATTATATTTTTTCATATGAATCCCTCCTAACTTTCACGTTACCTTTATAGTATATATTCTCTATGCTGCGTCCAATTCCTTCTTTTTTCCGTAATTTTTTCTTTTTCTCGTTCAATTTGCATACTATTAAGTTTTTATAACAGTATAATATATAAAAGCACCATATTTTTTCAAAAAACAGTATAATATGAAAGACAGCTATGGTATAATGTTTGTAATTATCCGCAAAGGATACTATGCAATTAAAAGAAAGGCGGTATATTATGAAACACATGATTCGGCCATTGTATTGTACATTGGCTCTTTTCCTGCTTATGGCACCTGCTGTATTTGCCAATGAAGGCGGTGCGCACGCTGCTGTAGGCGCAACGCTGCCCACATGGAGTATTATTCCTTTCGTCGGCATGCTGTTGTCTATTGCTATTATTCCTTTAATTAAACCTCATTGGTGGGAAAAAAATATGCTGGGCGCAGCGATTGGCTGGTCTATTCTTTTTCTCGTTCCTTTTTCAGCAGCCTACGGCGTAAATGAAGCATTGTTCCGCTTGCTGGAATCGGTATTATTAGATTATGTACCATTTATTGTGCTGTTATTTGCTCTGTTTGTCGTTGCCGGCGGTATTGCCGTCAAAGGCACGCTGGCCGGTACCCCTAAAATCAATGCACTGCTTCTTTTCATTGGTACCTTTCTTGCCAGCTGGATTGGCACGACCGGTGCCGCTATGCTGATGATTCGCCCGGTCATCAAAGCCAACGCCTGGCGGCAGCGCAAAGTTCATGTCATTGTCTTCTTTATTTTTCTCGTTGCCAACATTGGCGGCTGTTTGACTCCGCTCGGTGATCCTCCGCTGTTTATGGGCTTCCAGCGCGGCGTTCCCTTTACATGGACATTCCATTTACTTCCTATTTTGATTTTAAACCTGATTATTTTGTTTGCTGTTTTCTTCGCCATCGACCATCATCTTTATAAAAAAGAACTGGCTGCCGGCCGTTCCCCTCAGGATACACAAACCGGCGAAAAAGAACCTCTTCACGTCGAAGGCATTCACAACATTCTTTTCATTGCCCTCATTGTCCTGGGTGTTGTCGCTAACGGCGTTTTGCCAAAAGAATTTGCGTTTTTCGCTGACGGTGCCGGTATTCCCATTTATGATGAAATCGTCTTTCCGTATGCAACGCTCGTAGAAATTGTGCTGTTGTTAGCTGCAGCTTACTTATCTCTGAAAACGACAAAACAATCGATTCGCGCGATTAATGAATTTTCCTATGCACCGATTGCGGAAGTTGCCAAACTCTTTATCGGTATTTTTATTACGATGATTCCGGCTTTAATTATTTTAAAAACACACGGCGCGGAATTAGGTCTTTCCCAGCCTTGGGAAATGTTTTGGGCAACAGGCGCTTTATCGTCCTTCCTGGACAACACGCCGACGTATCTCGTATTCCTGCAGACAGCAGGAGCACTGGGAGCCACTCAGGGTATTGCAACATCTGTCGGCACGGTATCGCAGATTATGCTGGAAGCTATTTCAGCCGGTGCTGTATTTATGGGGGCTAATACGTACATCGGCAATGCCCCCAACTTCATGGTTAAATCGATTGCCGAAGAAAACAAGATTAAAATGCCGAGTTTCTTTGGCTACATGGGATGGTCTTGTTCCATTCTCATTCCGACATTTATCATTGATATGATTATATTCTTCTGGTAAATAAAAAGAGCAGGGAACATCACACTTTTAAGGTAATGTTCCCTGCTTTTCTGCAACGTTTTTCGTTTTTTGTTTGTAGTTTAAAGAAAATAACAACAAAGCTATAAACAATGCATATAGAACTATATCATAAAGGCTGCAACAAAATGGGTTAAACAAATTCACGTTGTTGCAGCTTTTTTAGTTTGTAAGATTTTGCAAACATACCGCTGTTTACATAAATTGTATTACTTTCCTTCCTGTGCAACCAGAAAGAAACAATACACAGCCAGCCGCATGAACAATAGATGATTCCAAGCTGCGTGTTCAATATTTACATATAAAAAAGCACTGTTCTTAAGAACAGTGCTTTTGTGGTGATCCATCCGAGATTCGAACTCGGGACACCCTGATTAAAAGTCAGGTGCTCTACCAGCTGAGCTAATGAATCATGGCTGGCAGGGGTAGCTGGATTCGAACCAGCGCATAGCGGAGTCAAAGTCCGGTGCCTTACCACTTGGCTATACCCCTATGGGGCGAGTATAGGGATTCGAACCCTAGCATAACGGAGCCACAATCCGCCGTGTTAACCACTTCACCATACCCGCCATAGGTATCTACGCTGCGCCGCATCGTGTATCAATGCGCCGTCAACGTAGATTATTCTATCATCCAACATGGATTATGTCAAGAGATTTTTTTAACTTTTTAAAAAAACTTACTGCAGCGTCTTACCGGTCTTTTTCTCCGTATAAAACATCTTTTACAAAATTAGGCAAAACGAAAGCACTGCGCTGAATTCCTTCATTATAGTATTTCGTAGGGAATGTTCGTTTGCGGTTCGGTTTCCATTGCAATGGATCGTATTTTTTAGAACCCATGGTAAAGCAGTGCATGCCTGTCGGATATAACGGAATAAACGCCGTATAGAGTCGTGTAATAGGGAATATATCTGATACGCAGTCCCAGATTTCTTTGACAAGTTTGCGGTGCATAAACGGCGATTCCGTTTGCTGTACAAATAACCCGTCTTCTTTTAACGCCTTGTACGTGTCTTTATAAAATTCATAGGTAAACAGTCCTTCGCCCGGGCCTACCGGGTCGGAGCAGTCGACAATAATGACATCATAGAAGTTTTCCGCTTCCCGCATAAAAGCAATGCCGTCGCCTACTTTTACGGTTAATTTAGGATTATTTTCCAGCATGGCTTTGGAAATTTCCGGGAAATATTTTTTAGACAATTCAATAACTTTGCCATCAATATCAACCATTGTCACATGTTCTACTTCAGGATGGCGAACCGCTTCTCTTGCGGCACCGCCGTCGCCGCCGCCAATAATCAGCACATTTTTAGGATTGGGATGTAAAAACAGCGGAATATGAACGATACTTTCATGATACATAAATTCATCTTTGATAGAGGTTTGAAATACACCGTCCAGCACCAGCATACGGCCAAATTCTTTAGAATCCGCTACGATAATATCTTGAAAATCTGATTTGCCTTTATACAACACATTGGATACTTCTGCCGTCAAATCCAAGTACGGCGACTGATGTTCTGTCACAAATTCTTTCATAAGTGCCTCCTGTAATATCATGTAATGAATTTATTGTAACATAAATGCCGCCGTAAAAGAAGTAATTGCCGCTGCGGGACAAGAAAGACACGGAGAAATTTTTATATAAAATAAAATTTTCCACCTTACAGTTTTGACTCTATATGGTACAATATAGAGTAGACTATGTATACGCTGCTGGCAGCATGTCATGACAGCAGCTGTCTATTATATAAGTATCAAAGAGAAAGATCGGCTTCTGCCGATAAGGTGAAACATATGAAAAAAGTATTACATATAGGCATTGATATTGGCTCGACAACTGTCAAAATTGCCGTCTTAAATGATGCCAAACAATGTATGCACGCCTGCTATGTCCGCCATTATACAGATATTCGTCAAAAAGTATGGGATCTCTTGCAAAACGCCTATGAAATTTTTGGCGACCAACAGATTACCATTGCCATTACCGGGTCCGGCGGCATTGCACTGGCAGAGTATCTCGGCATCACATTTATCCAGGAAGTCATTGCCGGTACCAAAGCAGTCCGCACGTACTATCCGCAGTCAGATGTCATCATTGAATTAGGCGGCGAAGACGCCAAAATCACGTACTTAACCGGCGGTAACGAACACCGCATGAACGGCAACTGCGCCGGAGGCACCGGTGCCTTTATTGACCAAATGGCAACACTGCTTCATACGGATGCCGGCGGTTTAAATGAATTGGCAAAAAAATCAGATACACTTTATCCTATCGCCGCACGCTGCGGTGTTTTTGCTAAAACAGATATTCAGGCACTGCTCAACGAAGGCGCCAGCAAAGAAAATGTCGCCGCTTCCGTATTCCAGTCCATCGTATTCCAAACCATTACCGGTCTTGCCTGCGGCCGTCCGATTAAAGGCACGGTCTGCTTTCTCGGCGGGCCGCTGACCTATTTGTCCCAGCTGCGCAGCCAATTTGCCAAAACGCTGCATCTATCCAAGGAACAAGTCATCGCCCCGGAAAACGCCCAAGTATATGTCGCAATCGGCGCCGCGCTCGGCAGTTTTGATGAAAAACCAGTTTCCTTTATGAATCTGATGGGACAGCTCCGCAATGTCGATGAATCATCATTGGCACAATCAGACCGTATTGAACCGTTATTTAAGACAGAAGATGAGCTAAAGGCATTCCAAAAACGCCACAGCCAGCATACGGTCCCCTATGCAGACCTCGCATCGTACAGCGGTCCCTGCTATCTCGGCATGGATGCCGGCTCGACAACGATTAAATCGGTCTTGCTGAGTGAAGATAATAAAATACTTTATACTCATTACCAAAACAACGAAGGCAGTCCTTTGCTGGCTGCAAAAAAAATTGTCGAAGAAATATACAGTCAGCTGCCAGCCGGAGCGTTTATTGCCAAAACCGGCATTACAGGGTATGGCGAAGGGCTGATTAAAGAAGCCATGCATTTGGATATTGGCGAAGTCGAAACCATTGCCCATTACCAGGCTGCTGCCCATTTTTGTCCTGATGTCGATTTTATTCTCGATATTGGCGGACAAGACATGAAATGCAGCCGGTTAAAAGACGGCCATATTGAAGATATTTTGCTGAACGAAGCCTGCTCTTCCGGCTGCGGTTCCTTCTTGGACACGTTTGCCAAATCATTAAACTTATCCATCGAGGAATTTTCCAAAGCCGCATTACTTGCCAAAAGCCCGATTGACTTAGGTTCCCGCTGCACGGTCTTTATGAATTCCAAAGTAAAACAAGCCCAAAAAGAAGGCGCGACTATGGCAGATATTTCTGCCGGCCTTTCCTATTCGGTCATCAAAAACGCCTTATATAAGGTAATAAAAGTAAAAGATCCGGCAAAGCTGGGGAAACATATCGTCGTACAGGGCGGGACATTTTACAATGATGCCGTGTTAAGAGCCTTTGAAAAATTATTGGGACGCCAAGTCATCCGTCCGGCCATTGCCGGCTTGATGGGAGCTTTTGGAATGGGGCTCATCTGCCGTACAGCCTATCATGCAGACCAAGTCAAATCCACTTTGCTACCTAAAGAAGAACTGGAACATCTGCATGTAACAACATCTATCCGGCACTGCGGCAAATGCACCAATAATTGTCTGCTGACGGTAAATACGTTTAACGACGGCCGTTCTTTCATTACGGGCAACCGCTGCGAACGCGGGGCAGCCGGCTCTGTAGCAGCGCATCACAAAGTACTTCCCAATATGTACAAAGTAAAATATAATCTCTTGTTCAACAAATACAAGCCGCTTGCCCACGGCCCGCGCGGCACAATCGGCATCCCCCGCGTACTGAACATGTATGAGGACTATCCATTCTGGTTCACGTTCTTTACCAAACTCGGCTATACGGTCGTTTTATCCGATCCGTCTTCCAAAGAACTGTTTGAAAAAGCCATGGATACGATTCCGTCTGATTCTGCCTGCTACCCAGCAAAACTCGTGCACGGCCATATTGAAAACCTGTTGGAAAAAGGCGTAGACCGTATTTTTTACCCCTGCATTCAAAACGGCCCTGATGAAGGAAGCCGCGACAATACCTTCAACTGCCCGATGGTCATGAGTTATCCGGAAGTCATCCGCCACAACATGGTCGAACGCCTTTCCGATACCAATACGGTATATCTCTGCCCGTTTTTGCCGCTCCATGACGAAAAACGGATTGTCCCCAGACTGCAGGAAGAACTCCGCGTGTGGAATCTTGGCAAAAAGGAAATCAAAGAAGCCGCACAGGCCGCTTGGAAAGAAGAGGAATCGTATAAACAAACCTATCGTGATTTGACCAAAAAAACCTTGTCCATGCTCGCCAAAAACGGTGACCGGGCCATTGTCCTTTGCGGCCGTCCCTATCACGTAGATCCGGAAATCAACCACGGTATTCCTGAACTTATCAACAGCTTGGGACTGGCTGTCTTAACAGAAGACGGCGTCGCTCCGTTAGGTCATTTGCCCAAGGAGCTGCGCGTCGTAGACCAATGGTCATATCATTCCCGCCTGTATCGGGCAGCACAGTATATCGTCACGCAGCCTAACTTGGAATTGGTCGAACTCAATTCGTTTGGCTGCGGCTTGGACGCCATCGTCGCTGACCAAGTACAGGAAATTCTGGCACAAGGACACAAAATCCATACGCTATTGAAAATTGACGAAGGATCTAACCTCGGCGCTATCCGTATTCGTCTGCGCTCTCTTCTTTTTGTCATGAATCACCGCCAAAAAGAAGATACTGCAGCGATTCCGTATTCGTACCATAAAGCCGTCTTTACCAAAGAAGACAAAAAAACGAACGTAATTCTAGCGCCGTCGATGACGCCGATTCACTTCCCCATGTTTCAGGCCGCGTTTGCCCATGAAGGATACCATATGGAAATACTGCCTCATCAAGGACAAACAGCGATTGACACGGGACTGGCGTATATTCATAATGATGCCTGCTATCCGGCTATCATGTCGCTGGGGCAAATTATTACAGCTCTTAAATCCGGTAAATACGATTTAAAACACACTTCTGTCATCATCTCACAGACCGGCGGCTGCTGCCGTGCGACTAACTATATCGGCATGATTCGCAAAGCGTTGGCAGATGCCGGCATGGCAGACGTTTCCATCATTTCTCTGAACACCAAAGGTCTGAATGAACAACCGGGCTTTAAACCCCACCTTGGTTTTTGGCATCGGCTGGTCATGGCTATGATTTACGGTGACGCACTGCAGCAGGTACTGTACCGCACCCGCCCGTATGAAAAAGTCAAAGGCACTGCTGAAAGACTGTTCAAAAAATGGCAGGATAAATGCACCCACGACTTAATGAAAGCGGACATCAGCACTTTCAAAAAGAACATTCGCAGCATGATTGCTGAATTTGACAATATCGACATGCATGAAGAAAAGAAGCCGCGTATTGGCTTAGTCGGTGAAATTTACGTTAAATTCCATCCGATTGCCAATAACCATATTGTCCGCATGATTGAAGAAGAAGGCGGCGAAATCATTGTTTCCGGACTGGCTGATTTCTTCTTGTACGGCCTGCTGGACAATCAGTTCCGCCACAAATACTTATCCGGCAGCTGGCTCTCTTCGTTTGCCAGCAAATCTATGGTCAAACTGCTGAACTGGTATCGCAAACCGTATTGTGAAGCCGTTGCCAAGAGCCGCCATTTTGATCCCATTTCCTCCATTTATGATATTGCCGACGAAGCCAAGCAGTATTTGTCTTTGGGGCATGAAGCCGGTGAAGGCTGGTTCCTGACCGGTGATATGATTGACTTAATCAAGCGGGGTGCCAAAAACATTGTCTGCCTGCAGCCATGGGCCTGCCTGCCCAATCACGTAACCGGCAAGGGCATGATTAAGACACTGAAAGCTGCCTTTCCGGAAGTCAATATTGTAGCCATTGACTATGATCCCAGTGCCAGCTCCGTCAACCAGACAAACCGGTTGAAGTTAATGCTGACAACCACCTTTGAAGGCATTCGCGAAACCGTTGATACAACGGCAAAACCAGCAATCCCCTTCTTAAAAGGCGTTCATATCAACAGTACATTACATATAGATAAATAGAAAAAGAAGCAAGCCTACATTGTGGCTTGCTTCTTTTTTTCTGTGTAATTTTTTGTAAGTTTAGCATTTACATATATTATATACTTTGTCTTTTTGTACGTTCAGAATGCCGAGAAGCTTCCCGACACTCTCGTACATTCATTCTTTTTCGTACCGCCGAAAAAGAACGAATCAAGATAAGCAGAGAGCCGAAACCTTTGATTTCGTGCGAATCGCTTAGGCATCGCAAAAGGCGGCCGCCCGAAACTCCCATTCCTTTGAGAATGTCCGTCATTGCTAAATGGGCGAAACTCGCTTCGCTCAAACAAAACGCCCATTTTTAACGCAATGCCACCCATTCTCATTGTGCGGCAAAGCCGCACAACCAGTCATTCCCGTAACGGGGCGGCTTAGAAGCAAATACAAACAATTACAAACAAAGGCATGCTGGGATGACTGGTTTCTGTATTCATAAAATATCAGATAAATAGTCTTGAGCTAATTACAACACATATAGCAAAACCATTCACATAAATGAGCCGATGTTTGCTAATATTTTTTGTCTAATGGGCTTTCCCGGCAACCAAGCGAAATCTATCTTATATGACGAACGACACCGACCATTACGGGAGCGACCGTTGCGCCAGCATGCCAGACGAAGGGCTTACGTAAAAAACGGTTGTGCTGATAGCAACAATATAACTTCTTTCGCAGCGCTCCACCGCCCCGTCGAGCTTACAACCGTTTAGTAAGCTCTTTGGCTGGCAAGGGAGCGGGAGTTCTGGTCGGCGACTTCTTTCTTTTTGTCATCTTTTTCTTTCTGGTCGCACAGAAAGAAAAAGTGAATAGCATATGTAAACAGCAAGTTTACAAAAATATTATGAACATATAAGGGTGCAGGGACCCATTCCTGCACCCCCATATCATTTCAATACCACTGACCCCGGTTCCAGCATACTTTCTAATTCCTGGCGCAGGGCATCTTCTGTCGTAACCCAATATTTCTGCGCTGTCAAAATCGTTTTTCTGCTTCCCATCAAATGAAAATACACGCGGACATCACCGGGATATTTTTCCAATACAGCGGCAATGCGGTCACTCAAATTGGTTCGTTCCAAATGCGCCGGTATTTTGATAAAAAGCTTGGTTCCGCTTCCGGGATACCAAAGCGCGCCGATATGTTTTGCCGCAGACGCACTGACAACCGGCTGTGTGCTGTCTTCCTGTCCCAAGAGGACGACTTTTTCTGCAATGACTTGTATTCCTTCATCACTAATATCAGCCCGTCCCTGGACGGCAACAGCCATATCCATCGTGCAGGCATTCATGTATTGGCTAAACACTCTGGGAAAGACGACAACAGGCACGGTCCCGGCATAATCCTCTATCGTCAAGATAACCATTTGTTCATTTCGTTTGGTCGTAACTTGCCGCCGGCCTGTTACTAAGCCGCCGATTTGCACTTTTTTACCATCGTACTTACGGTTTTCTTCTCCAAAAAATGCCGTAATCGGTGTCATGCCTTTCAGTTGTTCTTTGTATTTATCCAACGGATGGCCGCTAAAGTAAAAACCGGCAAATTCTTTTTCCATTGCCAGCCGCACATCCAAGGGGTACTCTTTCACATCGGGGTACTGCAATGCCATAACCGGCGCATCATCACCGCTGTCAAACAGCCCCATCTGCCCGGATGCATCATCTTTTTGCTTCAACGAGCCGACGCTCATGGCCTGTTCGACGACAGCCATCAGCTGGGAACGTTTTTTACCCAGTGAATCCATTGCTCCGCCTTTGATTAAGTTTTCAATACTCTTGCGGTTTACGATATGATAATCAATGCGGCTGCAAAAATCTTCCAAAGACAAAAACGGCCCGTCTTTTTCTCTGCTTTCCACGATTTTCTGAATTGCCATTTCACTAATGCTCTTAATCGCCGACAGCCCGACGCGCACACTGCCGTTTTCGACAGAAAATACCTTTTGGCTGGTATTAATGTCCGGTGCCAAAATCTTGACGCCATGACGACGGCATTCTGAAATATAATAGCTGACTTTGCTAATATCATTGAGCATGCTCGTCATCGTTGCCGCCATCAGCTCCGGCCGGTAATGCGCCTTTAAATACGCTGTCTGCCACGCTACAAACGCATAGGCCGCAGAATGGGATTTATTAAAGCCATAGCCTGCAAAATACACCATCAAGTCGAATACTTTATTGGCAATGTCATCCGGTATATTATTTTTTTTCGTTCCTGCCAAAAAATTAGCCCGCTGTGCTTTCAAAATAGATTCTTTTTTCTTGCCCATAGCACGGCGCAGCAAATCGGCTTGTCCCAGTGAGAAGCCGCCCATGACAGACGCTATCTGCATAACTTGTTCCTGATATAAAATAACGCCGTACGTATCTTTTAAAATCGGTTCCAACAGCGGATGCAGGTACGTTACTTTCTTTTCTCCATGGCTTCCCTTGATAAAATCATCTACCATGCCGCTTCCCAGCGGTCCCGGACGATACAGCGCAACCAACGGAATCATATCTTCAAAATGCTTGGGAGCCAATTCTTTTACCAGATTGGTAATTCCTTCCGATTCCATCTGAAATACACCAGCCGTATCCCCTTCTGTCAGCAGTTGGCAGGTTTCCGGGTCATCCAGCGGGATATGGTTTATATCCAAATGAATCCCATGGTCTTTTTCTACGAGTTTGACCGTATCTCCAATTACGGTCAGCGTGCGCAGCCCCAAAAAGTCCATTTTGAGCAGCCCCAGTTCTTCTACCAAATCTTTATCATACTGGGTCGTCAAATACCCTTCTTTGGAATACTGCATCGGCACGTAATCATCGACAGGAACTGCTGAAATCACTACGCCGGCAGCATGTGTCGATGAATGACGCACCATGCCTTCCAAAGCTTTGCTCATTTCGACCATATGATGCACCGTCGCGTTGGTTTCATATTCATCACGAAACTCTTTGCTGATTTTCAACGCTTTATCAATGGTCAGTCCCAATTCAGTCGGCACCAGTTTCATAATCCGTTTGACTTCACTAAGCGGAATATCCATGACCCGGCTGACATCCCGCATGACAGCCCGCGCTGCCAGCGTACCAAACGTAATAATCAGCGCCACATGATCTTTGCCGTACTTTCTCGTTACGTAATCAATGACGCGGCTGCGGTTTTCATAACAAAAATCCATGTCAATATCCGGCATTGTCACGCGTTCCGGATTTAAAAAACGTTCAAACAACAAATTATATTTCAGCGGATCTAAGCCGGTAATCCCCAGCAAATATGCCACGACAGACCCGGCTGCCGAGCCTCGGCCAGGTCCGACAGGAATATCATGGTCGCGGGCAAACTTGACATAATCCCATACGATTAAAAAATAGGACGGAAATCCCATTTTGTTGATAACGCTTAATTCATAATCCAGCCTGTCCCGAACTTCCTGCGTCACTGGGTTGTACCAGACAGGCAGTGCTTCTTCACACAATTTCCGCAAATAGGATTCGTCTGTTTCCCCTTCCGGTACGGCAAACTTCGGCAAATGCCGTTCATTAAACGAAATTTCTACATCGCATTTATCAGCGATTTCCAGCGTCGTATCTATTGCTTCCGGCATATCCGGAAAGAGCGCTGCCATTTCATCGCCGCTTTTCATATAAAACTCGTTGTTGACAAAGCGAAAATGAGACGGATCGTCCAGCGTACTGCCCGTCGAAATGCATAATTTGACTTCCTGCGCAGCGGCATCGGACTTTTTGATATAATGATAGTCATTGGTCGCAACTAGTTTCAGTCCATATTCTTTTGACCATTTCTTAAAGGTTTCACGTACAATCTTTTCTTCTGTCATGCCGTGGTTTTGTACTTCCAAATAAAAATCTTCTTTGCCAAAAATGCGCACCAGCCGTTCCAGTGTTCTTCTGGCACCTTCTTCATTATGGTTTAGAATATCCTGCTGAATATGGCCTTCGATACAGGCACTCATGGCAATAATCCCGGTATGATATTGTTCTAATAAGTCATAGTCTACACGCGGTTTGTGGTAGTTATTTTCGCCGTCAACAAATCCCTTGGAAACTATTTTTACTAAATTATGGTATCCTTCATTATTCTTAGCCAGCAAAATCAAATGGCACAGCCGTTCCTTGGTCTTTTTTTCAAAGCGGCTGCCGCGGGTCATGTATACTTCACACCCCAAAATCGGTTTGATTCCCTGGGCCTTGGCTTCCTTATACAAATGGATAACGCCGTACATATTGCCATGATCCGTAATCGCTACGGCAGGCATATTCATGGCCTTCGCCTGCTGCACCATATCCGGAATACGGCACAGCCCGTCAAACAAGCTGTATTGTGTATGAACATGTAAATGGACAAATGGACGCATACCATCGCTCCTTTACTCTTACGTAGTTTTCTTTCTATTATATCATAAGAAAAAGCGACTTCTTCAAAGAAATCGCTTTGCCTCTGTATGATTCTTACTTCAAGTACAGCGTCATATTGTACCAAACGGCACCGCCATGAATCGATGTCGATTTTCCTTCACAAATATAGCCAAATTGTTCATAAAACGGAATCAGCCGTTTTTTGCATGTCAGCGTAATCAATGCTTTATGCCGTTCTTTCGCAAGGGCTATATAGGCCTGCATCAGCTGTGCCGCAATCCCATGATGCTGTTCCTTGGGAATAACATCCAGACCAAACACCATCACATTGGCAGCTGCATCATCATGATGTACAGTAGATTCATATAAATCATCTGTCAATATGCGTTGTGCCGTAACACAGCCATTAATAAAACCTACCGGTATCCCATCTTTTTCAGCAATCAAAAACGAATGGTGAAAAGCTGCCAATCGTTCTTTTAAAGATTCCCGCGTTGCTGCTTCCGCAGCGGGAAAGCAAGCGTCTTCAATTGCAGCAACGGCATCTAAATCCGCTGTACCTGCCGGACGGATCGTAATAAGCATCATCAAGTCCCTCTTTCCTCCTATATGTCAAAAAGAACTCTCATTCACAAGGAATAAGAGTTCTCTAGCGTCATGGTCGGAACGGCGAGATTTGAACTCGCGACCTCTTCCACCCCAAGGAAGCGCGCTACCAAGCTGCGCCACGTCCCGTTGACCTATACATGATACCAAAAACACAGGTACATGTCAAGTCATTGCCTGCACGAATCTATTTTTCTAAATCTATTATTGTTTGACGATAACCATCTGCGGATGCTTGGCAATATCAGCGGCTGCCTCTTCCCAATGCGGCACGACAGCAACCCGCATGCCAGCTTGTTTTTCCACCAATTCCAACCCTTTGTTGATATGCTGTAAAGACACGGCATGCGTCAAAAGATAATCTACATTTAATTTGCCGCTGCGAATCATTTCAATCGCCAGCGCATTATGCCGCGGCGCAGAAGAAAACGTGCCATAGACAGTAATCTGCCGGTAATGAAGAAAATTGGCATCAATAGTCACCTGCGGCTTATCCTTGGGCAGACCGGCAAAGAAGCAAACTTTTCCCATTTTACCGGTCATAGCAAGCCCCATCTGCATGGCCGCTTCACTGCCTGCCGTAACAATAACGACGTTGGCTCCCATGCCGCCGGTCAATTCCAATACCTGCTGCACCGCATCGCCCTGCTGCGAAGAAATATACGCATCATATCCCAACGAACGAGCCCGGTCTAACCGCGGCATACTGCGGTTGATGAGGAACACTTTGCCGGCACCACGAGAACGCGCCAGCTCTGCATGCATAATCCCAATAGGGCCGGCACCAATGACCGCTACTGTATCTCCCAAGCGAATCTGCATCGCTTCCTGCCCATTGATGACGCACGCCAAAGGCTCTGCCAGCGTTGCGCTCAAATAATCCACACTGGCAGGAATCAAATTGACATTGCCCGCTTGTACGGCAATTGCCGGAATCCGCACAAATTCCGCAAACCCGCCATGATATTGGTGGCCCAACGTAAGCCGATGATAGCAAAGATGCTGATTGCCGGATAAACAATACGAACAATGGCCGCAGCCAATTCCCGGCGCCACAATCACGCGGTCTCCTGCAGCGTATTGCTGTACTTTCTTTCCTGCAGCCACAATTTCACCAGCAAATTCATGTCCCAATATAATTGGCGGTTTTATCGCCGCATGACCATGATGAAAAGTCCGTAAATCGCCGCCGCAAATGGCACACGCTTTGACTTTGACCAACAAATCCCCGTCCTGTATCGCAGGAGTCGGTACATCTTCCACTGCCATACAGCCAATTCCCTTATACACCACTGCTATCATTTTTTATCGCTCCTTTTGCTATTTTTCTATCATTATAAGGGAGGTTGATATATTTTTCAAGGTATATATGGATTTTTGCAAAAGTCAAAAATAGCCTGTCCTATTCTTTTTCAAGCCGCCGAAAAAAGAATACAATATCTCAAAGAAGCGTCCTTTTGACCCATTTTTTCTAGTAAACTTGCCGTTTACATATGCTATTTACTTTTTCTTTCTGTGCGACCAGAAAGAAAAAGATAACAAAAAGAAAGAAGTCGCCGCCCAAAACGGACTTAGCCTTACTACGTTTGCCGATGACGGCGCGGCAAATTCGCTTCGCTCAGACGCCGCTTGTTTCCGTCATCGGCAAACGCGGTATCCGGTCTTCGACCGGTCGGCACGCTCGTAACGGGCGGTGTTGACAGTCATTTAAAGTAGATTTCGCCTGGTTGCCGGGAAAACAGAACCATCAAGAAAAAATGATATCAGACATAGACTCATCTACACTAAGGCACTAGGTAGCATCACTTTATCATGCACAATAATAAAAAAACTACAGAAACATCGCTAACATATATACGTAAGGGATGAAATACTAAATATGTTTTTTCAGCATACTCTCCTCCGTAATTGCTCGCATTTGCTCACAAGCCGCCCCGTTACGGGAATGACTGGTTGGGCGGCTTTGCCGCACAATGAGAATGGATGGCATGGCGTTAAAAATGGGCGTTTTGTTTGAGCGAAGCGAGTTTCGCCCATTTAGCAATGACGGACATTCTCAAAGGAATGGGAGTTTCGGGCGGCCGCCTTTTTCTTGGTTCATTCTTTTTCGGCGGCACGAAAAAGAATGAACATACGAGGACGCAGGGAATACTCCCTGTATTCTAGATCACGAAAAAAAAGCCAAAAAGAATAAATGAGATATGTATTACAATTTATTCAAGATATCTTTATCCAATAATTTAAGGATAACGGAAGGTAGTTTTTCAGCATACATCTATCTGTAAGTGTTTGCATTTGCTTCCAAGCCGCCCCGTTACGGGAATGACTGGTTGGGCGGTTTGCCGCACAATGAGAATGAATGGCATGGCGTTAAAAATGGGCGTTTGTTTGAGCGAAGCGAGTTTCGCCCATTTAGCCATGACAGGCATTCTCAAAGGAATGGGAGTTTCGGGCGGCCGCCTTTTTCTTGGTTCGTTCTTTTTCGGCGGCACGAAAAAGAATGAACATGCGAGGGTGTCGGGAACCATCCCGGCGTTCTGGTCGCACAGAAAGAAAAAGTATATACGTCAATGTAAACGGCACGTTTACAAAGCCATACAAAGACGTAGAGACCCCTCTCTAGAAGGAGAAAAAATATAAAAAAGAGCCTCCTTTGTCAACAGCAAAAAGAACAGCTCGTCACGCATACGCATGCCGAGCTGTTCTTACGTTATTCTTATTTATCTACTTTTATTTCCTGCTGGGCAGCTTTTCGTTTTTTAAAAAACGGCAGGGCTACTTCCGGGAAAATGGCATAGCCCAATACGTCTTCCGGACTGGCATCAGGGAATCCTTCGTCAGCTAATGCCTGTTTGGCTTTGCCCAATTCCGGTGTCAGGTCATCTGCCGGGCGGTGATTGATAACCGGTTCATCGCCAATGCACATTTTACGGAATGCTTCGTCGATTTTGCCAGGCACGCGGCCATATTTGCCGCGGACGATGTCCCGTACTTCGTTGGTAACAATTTTATACCGGCCGTACAATACGTTCAGTGCCGCAGCCGAGCCTGTAATCTGGCTTGTCGGCGTAACCAGCGGCGGATATCCTAAATCACGGCGGACATTCGGCATTTCTGCCAACACTTCATCAAACCGGTCTTCGGCGCCTTGCCCTTTCAGCTGATTATACAGATTGGTCAGCATGCCGCCGGGAATCTGATATTTGCGGACTGCCGGATTAATCTGACTTGGCATGGTAAGATTAAATTCATCAGCCAATTCTTTCCGCACTTTTTTAAAATGTTCTGTCAGCGGCCAAAGGCGTTCTACGTCAATGTCCGTATCATAAATGCTGTTTTGCAGTGACATGACCATCGTTTCTGTTGCCGGCTGGCTCGTTACTTCGCCAAAAGGAGACAACGCCGTATCAATAATATCGACGCCTGCTTCAATGGCTTTCATATATGTCATTTCCCCAAAACCGCAGGTGCAGTGGGTATGCAGTTCAATCGGAATGGATAAATGCTTTTTCAGCATGCGCACTAAATTATACGCATCGTACGGGGCCAACAGCCCGGACATATCTTTGATGCACAAGGAATCGACACCCATGCTCTGCAGTTCCATGGCAACTTTGGTAAACGATTCCATCGTATGAATCGGACTGATAGTATATACAATAGCACCTTGTATATGAACCGATTTCGTATCTTTCGCCGCTTTGATGGCTGCTTCCATATTCCGCGGGTCATTGAGGGCATCAAACACGCGGATAATGTCTATGCCGTTGTCTACGGCACGATTGACAAATTCATACACTACATCATCGGCATAATGCCGGTATCCCAAAATATTCTGTCCTCGAAACAGCATCTGCAGCGGTGTTTTTTTGACATGTTTTTTGATAGTCCGCAGCCGTTCCCACGGGTCTTCATCCAAAAACCGCATGCATGTGTCAAAAGTCGCACCGCCCCAGCATTCCAATGCATTATAACCAATTTCATCCATGGCTTCCAGCACCGGAAGCATTTGATTTAGACGCATTCTCGTTGCCGCTATGGATTGGTGTCCGTCACGCAGTACGGTTTCCGTAATTTTTACTCTTGCCATACGTAATGTATTCCTCCACTTATATTGTTATCTGTACGCTATGTCTGCTCTATATATTGTAACATATGGTAACTATTACGATATAGTTACCATTACATTTTATTATATCATATTTTGGCAAGAAAGGCAGACAATTTTATCGGATTGCCTTTTCTTCTTATGCATACATGCCTTCGTCATGCCAAAAGTACCGCATAGATGAGGATTTTTCATAAATCAAGCCATATACGTAGTGTCATCTGAAACCGGATATGTTACACTAATCATAGATATATTCTGTATTCGACGAAAGGGGTTCTTTTTATGACATCATGCACCCATATTACGGCTGTCTATTTCAGTCCTACCCACACCACAAAAACAGTTTGTGAAACCATCGCCAAGGAGCTTTCCCTGACCTTGGGTATTCCCTGGGAAAGCCGCAGTTTCACGCTTCCTGCCGAACGGACTGCACCGCTGCAGTTTGATCCGGCATCCCTCATCATTTTTGGCGTACCTGTATATGCCGGCCGCGTTCCTAATTTTTTGGGAAAATACATCCAGCAGACAATCGGAAATAACGCCATGGCGATTCCTATTGTCGTTTATGGAAACCGTGCTTATGACGATGCGCTGATTGAACTGCGCGATATGCTGGAAGCAAGCCATCTGCACACCATCGCTGCCGCCGCGTTTATTGGCGAGCATTCGTTTTCACGCATCTTGGCCAAAGGCCGTCCGGACAGTCAAGACTTGGGTAAAACACGCCACTTCGCCCAAGCTGTGGCCAGTGCCATAGAAAATAACCGTTGGCGCACGCCGATTGCCGTCAAAGGCAATGTGCCCTATCGGCCCTATATGGTTCCTCAAAAGAAAGACGGCGGCCACAAAACAATTACCAAGGTATTTCCCAAAATCAATGATGCCTGCACGAACTGCGGCATCTGCGTCCAAGTCTGTCCAATGGGTGCCATTGCGCCGGACTGCCACAGTTATACGCATTTCTGCATCAAATGCTGCGCCTGTGTAAAAGCATGTCCTGCCCACGCCCGCTACTATGATGATGAAACGTATATATTCCACAAAAAACAGTTGGAAGAACAATTTACCCGTCGGGCTGAACCGGAAACGTTCATTTAATTTTTTGTATGCAGGGACGGCTCCCTGCACCTTCAACTATTCATTCTTTTTCGTATTGCCGAAAAAGAAATATGCAGAGCAATGGTATCTCCCTTTTCCCATTTTTTAGTAAACTTGCCGTTTACAAATATTATTTGCTTTTTTCTGTGCGACCAGAATGCCGGGACGGCTCCCTGCACCCTTATCTATTCATTCTTTTTCGTACCGCCGAAAAAGAACGAATCAAGAAAAAGGCGGCCGCCCGAAACTCCCATTCCTTTGAGAATGTCCGTCATTGCTAAATGGGCGAAACTCGCTTCGCTCAAACAAAACGCCCATTTTTAACGCAATGCCAACCATTCTCATTGTGCGGCAAGCCGCACAACCAGTCATTCCCGTAACGGGGCGGCTTGAAAACAAACGCAAACAATTACGGATACATGTATGTTGGAAAACCATTTAACATTCAAGACATTACTCATATGTGTTATCAATATTTCTGCATATTTCTTTTTTTTCGCTATTGTGCATAATAAAGTAATACTATCTATGGTCTTGTTACAGATGAGCCGATGTTTGCTACCGTTTTTTCTTGTCAAATATGTTTTCCCAATAACCAAGCGAAATCTGCCCTGAATGACTGCCAACACCGCCCGTTACGAGCGTGCCGACCGGTCGAAGACCG